>OLJC01000280.1_pt1 | contig 14068 bp, 12 predicted proteins | sample 1601461 | NCBI WGS metagenome assembly OLJC01 (sample SAMN04436803, study PRJEB24849) | human gut metagenome | biome: human gut; feature: NICU; material: stool | host: Homo sapiens | place: USA: Saint Louis, MO | collected 2011-06-13 | reverse complement strand
CAGTCGAAGATATCAAAGCGGGGCGCATTCGCGTAGCCGTCGTTGGCAGCGCCGAAGCGCCGGTTACCTCAGAAGTGATTGAAGGCTTCGATGCCATGGGCGCCCTGGCAACGGAGAGCAAGCTTAAGCACATTGATGAAACGGAAACGGCCGACTGGCGCAACAGCAGCCGCCCGTTTGGCAACAGCTGCGGTTTTGTTATCGCAGAATCCAGCCAGTATGTCGTGTTAATGGACGACGAGCTGGCGCTGCAGCTTGGCGCAGAGATCCACGGTTCGGTGGGAAATGTCTTCATCAACGCTGACGGCTATAAACGTTCTATTGCGTCGCCGGGGCCGGGGAACTACATCACCATGGCGAAAGCCGTAGCCTCTGCGGTATCGATGGCCGGGATAGAGACGGTGCAGAAGGGATCGTTTATTCAGGCGCACGGATCAAGCACGCCGAAGAATTGCGTCTCCGAGGCGGATATTTTTGACCGCGTTGCGCAAGCCTTTTCGATTCGCGACTGGCCGGTGACGGCGGTGAAATCGTATCTCGGCCACTCTCTGGGCCCCGCCAGCGGCGACCAGCTGATCGGCTGCCTCGGCGTCTTCCGCTATGGTATTTTGCCGGGAATTAAAAGCGTGTCCCGCATCGCGCCGCAGGTGAACAACGCGCGCTTAACCATTCCTCTTCAGGACTGCAAATTAGAGGAAGACCAGGGACAAATCGCGTTTATTAATTCAAAAGGCTTTGGCGGTAATAATGCCACGGGGGTGGTTTACTCGCCAAAGCTTACCCATCAATGGTTGCGCAAACGCTATGGGGAAGCGGTGTTTGCGGATTATCAGCAGCGTAACCGCCAGGTGCGACGTCATGCTAACGCGTACGACCAGGCGGCGTCGCAGGGTGAACTCAATGTCATTTATCTTTTTGGCCAGCAGGGGATAAATGAGGAAGATATTAAGATTGATATGAATGGCATCACCATTCCTGGATTTGAAAAACCGATAACGTACGCGACGGATAAACAATACCCGGACTTTTAATCGTTATCTCTGTTTTTATTATTAATAAATAAAGGTGCCTGTATTTTCTCAGGCACCTTATTTTTGCGCAGCATAGCGTGCCGGGTAAGATGAATGACCCGGCCGCAGGAAAAAACGCTCAGGCCGTTACAGAATGGCTTTAATGCTCTGCGCCAGCGGCGTCGTTGCGCGCCCGATCAGTTTGCTCAACGTATGGCTATCGTCAAAGAGTCCCCCTTTGGACGCACCCACATCGGAGTCCGCCAGCATATCTGCCAGCCCGGCAGGCAGGCCGACGCTTTTCAGCGCGGCGGCAAAATCCGCTTCGCTGAGATTCTGATAGGTTACCGGCTTCCCGCTCTGTTTGCTGAGTTCTGCCGCCAGTTCGCTCAGCGTCCAGCCTTGGTCGCCCGCCAGTTCATAGATCTTGCCCGCGTGGCCCTCTTCTGTAATCACTTTCGCTGCCGCCGCGGCATAGTCTGCACGGGTGGCAGAGGCAATTTTGCCTTCGCCTGCCGCACCAATAAACACGCCGTGTTCCAGCGCAGGCGGCGCGCTCGCCAGGTAGTTTTCGGTATACCAGCCATTGCGCAGCAGGGCATAAGGAATGCCGGATGCCGCCAGCGCTTTTTCAGTGGCAACGTGTTCAACGTGCAGGCCCAGTGGGGAGTTGTCCGCATGCAGCAGGCTGGTGTAGGCGATAAATTTCACGCCAGCGGCTTTGGCGGCGTTAATCACGTTCTGGTGCTGGGTCGCGCGCTGGCCGACTTCGCTGGAAGAGATCAGCAGCAGCTTATCCACGCCGCTCAGCGCGGCGGCGAAGGCGGCTTCATCCGTGTAGTCTGCCTGACGCACCACAATCCCCTGCTGGCTTAAGGCTTGCGCTTTCGCCGGGTTACGCACGATGGCCACAATCTGGCTGGCCGGTACGGTTTTCAAAAGCTGTTCGATAACGAGATGGCCAAGCTGGCCAGTAGCGCCGGTAATCGCGATCATGATGAATCTCCTTCGTGTTTGTCTGGTGTTGTGGCACACTAGCACCATAGCTAACTTTTAGTAAGTACGTACAAAAAGGTAAGTATGAAAACAACGATACCGACGCTCAGCGAACTCGTGCGCGATGGCAATCTTTTCGCGGAACAGTGCCCTTCACGCGAAGTGCTCAAACACGTCACCAGCCGCTGGGGTGTCCTGATTCTGCTGGCCCTGCGCCAGGGTACGCATCGCTTTAGCGATCTGCGCCGTAAAATGGGCGGAGTGAGCGAAAAGATGCTGTCCCAGTCACTCCAGGCGCTGGAGCTGGACGGGTTTGTCGATCGCGTGTCGTATCCGGTGGTGCCGCCGCACGTAGAGTATAGTCTGACGCCGATGGGGATTGAGGTGAGCGAGAAGGTCGCCGCGCTGGCGGACTGGATTGAGGTGAATACGCCGAAGGTGATGGCGAATCGGGACGATCGTGCGGCTTAAACGCCGGATATATGCGGCCTGATGCCCTCACCCTGACCCTCTCCCACAGGGAGAGGGAACAAACACGAAAAACGGCAACGCATGTTGCCGTTTTGGTTTTACTTACTCAAATCCACCTGATAAATCGCGAACCCAATATCATCCGTTGCGACCTTCTTCATCGGATACTGGGCTTTATCCTTGATAAACGCGGCTGCCTTATCGGATGGCGACGTTTCGAAGCGGATATCCAGTTTCGTATCGCTGTGGATCGGCGCGAGACGCCAGTTGTTGTCCACTGCCAGATGAATTTCGCCCGCCTTCTTCGACTCCGCGCTGATCCACGCCGCCAGCACCGAGCGGTTCTCGTCCGGCGAGGCAAAGGCGATGTGGCTATCTCCCGTACCGGCAAACTTACCGCCGTAGGCGCGGTAGTTATTGGTCACGACCAGGAAGGTGGCATTCGGGTCAATCGCCTTGCCGTTGAAGGTCAGGTTTTTGATGCGCTCCGCCTGCGGGTTGATCGCCTGACACTCGCCGTCATATTTTGCCGGCTGGGTGACGTCAATCTGGTAGTTCACGCCGTCGATCACGTCGAAGTTATAGGTACGGAAGCCGTCCCAGTTAATCAGCGACTGCGGCTTACTGCTGTGCGGGTCAATCTGGTTAAACTGTCCGGCAGAGCACTCCAGCCACTCTTTCACCTCCTGGCCCGTCGCTTTTACCACCACCAGCGTGTTCGGGTAGAGGTAGAGATCGGCGGCGTTACGGAAGGTCAGCTGGCCCTTTTCGACTTCAACATAGCTTGCCGGGTCGTTCTTACGTCCGCCCACCTTGAATGGCGCAGCGGCTGACAGAACCGGCAGTTTTGCCAGATCCGGATCGCCCTGCACAAAGTGTTCGGCATAGGCTTTCTGCGCCATGTTGACGACCTGAACGGTCGGGTCATCCTGCACCAGCGCCAGGAAGCTGTACATGTTGTCGGCGGATTTGCCGATCGGCTTGCTGACGAATTCGCGCGTGGCGTCGTGATCGTGCTTTAGCACGTCGACCAGTTTTTTATCTTCCGCCGCCAGAGATTTTTTAGCCGTAGCGTCGTAAATCGGGCGCGCTTCGGCTTTTGACTGCGTCACCTTCCAGCTGCCGCCGTCGTTATTCAGCACCAGATCCACCACGCCAAGATGGTCGCCCCACATGCCCGGCATCACCGACGGCACGCCGTTGAGCGTCCCTTTCTCAATGTCCGCCCCTTTGATGCTGGCGAAATCTTTGCCCGGGAAGACCGCGTGGGCGTGGCCGAACAGGATCGCGTCTACGCCTGGAACTTCACTCAGATAGTAAACGGAGTTTTCTGCCATGGCCTGATACGGATCGGCGGAGAGACCCGAGTGGGCGACAACGACTACCAGATCGGCGCCTTTTTCGCGCATTTCCGGCACGTATTTCCGCGCGGTTTCGGTGATGTCGTTAACGGTCACTTTGCCGTCGAGGTTAGCTTTATCCCACGTCATGATCTGCGGCGGCACAAAGCCGATATAGCCGATTTTCAGCGTCTGTTTTTTACCGTCCTGGTCGACGACGTTTGTCTCTTTAATCAGATAAGGAGTAAAGAGCGGCTTTTGGGTCTTAACATCGATGATATTGGCGTTAACGTACGGGAATTTGGCACCAGCGAGCGCATCGTGCAGGTATGTCAGACCGTAGTTGAATTCGTGGTTACCGAGGTTGCCGACGGTATAGTCCAGGGTGTTCATCGCTTTATAAACAGGATGGATCTCGCCTTTTTTCAGCCCCCTGGTCGCCATGTAATCCCCGAGCGGACTGCCCTGAATCAGATCGCCATTGTCGACCAGCACGCTGTTTTTCACTTCGCCACGCGCCGCATCGATCAGGCTTGCCGTGCGTACCAAGCCGAATTTTTCCGTCGGGGTATCTTTGTAGTAGTCGAAGTCCATCATGTTGCTGTGCAGATCGGTCGTTTCCAGAATACGCAGATCTACCGTCGCCGCCTGCGCGCTCGCTGCAATCAGCGTCGCCAGAAGCGTTGCACTAAACTTAATCATCAGAGGAGTCCTTTTTTCGATGCAGAGCACAAAAGAGTATGTATCTATAGCTTGTTGCTTACAGAAATGTGAATCCTGACAGAAAAAAGTAACCTGAAACCGGAATTGCTTCACAGATAGCGGAATTGTTCACATTACGATATAACTAAAACAAAGAGTTAACCTCACTGCGTTAACAAAGAGGTGGAAAATGCTAGATAAAATTTGTCAGCTCGCACGGGATGCGGGAGATGCCATCATGCAGGTATATGACGGCAGTAAACCTATGGAGGTGGTCAGCAAAGCCGACGACTCTCCGGTCACGGCGGCGGATATCGCGGCGCATAAGGTGATCCTGAAAGGGTTACAGGCCTTAACGCCGGACATCCCCGTTCTGTCAGAAGAAGCGCCGCAAAGCTGGGACGAGCGCCAGCACTGGCAGCGCTACTGGCTGGTCGATCCGCTGGACGGGACAAAAGAGTTCATCAAGCGCAACGGTGAATTCACCGTCAATATCGCCCTGATTGAGAAGGGCAAAGCGGTGCTGGGCGTGGTCTACGCGCCGGTAATGAAGGTGATGTACAGCGCTGCAGAAGGGAAGGCGTGGAAGGAAGAGTGCGGCGTGCGCAAGCAGATCCAGGTGCGCGATGCGCGTCCACCGCTGGTGGTGATTAGCCGCTCGCACAGCGACAGCGAACTGCAGGAGTACCTGCAGCAGCTGGGTGAACACCAGACCACCTCGATTGGCTCATCGCTGAAATTCTGCCTGGTGGCGGAAGGCCATGCGCAGCTCTACCCTCGCTTTGGGCCAACCAACGTCTGGGATACCGCGGCAGGTCATGCCGTTGCCGCGGCCGCCGGGGCGCATGTTCATGACTGGCAGGGCAAGCCGCTTGACTATACCCCGCGTGAATCCTTCCTCAACCCCGGCTTCCGCGTCTCTATCTACTGAGCCAGCAGCTTATGCAGCAGGTCGACAACCTGCTGCACCTCTTCCTGGGTTAACGCGCCGTCTTTCGCCCACTGTACGCGGCCCTCTTTATCCAGCACGATAATCGCGGAGCTCTCTTCCTCCAGCTGCCAGGCCTTACGGGTTACGCCGTTGCTGTCGACGATAAACTGCGACCACGGGTAGAGCTTTTTATTGCTCTCAAGACTGGAGCGCACAAACATTCCGGAGCCCGGAATGGCGTCGTCGGTGTTAACAATGGTGGTCGTCTGGTAGCGGTCGTGAGGGAATTTTGCGGCCTTGATCGCTTCCACCAGGTTGGCATTTTTCTCTTTTGCGGATGTACGACCGGCAATATGTTGTACAACTCTCACTTTGCCCGCGAGCTGCGCGCTATTCCAGGGTTTGTAGCTAAACTTATCATTGTCGAGAATCAATTCTCCCCGGTCAGCAATGCCGACTGGCGGTACACGTTGTCCTTTTTCAATGTTGTGAGCGGAAGCCCACAGGGGCAGCAGCAGACAGGCTGCTGCAAGGATATTACGTAGGGTCATGGCGTTTCCTTATTGTTTGCAGGTGATCCGACCACTTGGTCTTGCGCTTTTAATCATAAGTGCGATCAATGTGGTTTTCCCGCAATCCGGATGCCAGTTTGCGGGCGAACGCACATATCCATGAAAAAACGACGGCTTATACTGCGCCCGGTCACGCTTTGCAAAGATTATTCTGAATAATTGTAATCAAACGGTAAATAAACTTATGCACACTGGGTAACACCGTAGTTCTGGTCTATAGTCATTGGGCATTAAAATTTGCGCTCAGGACAGTCGGGCCGATTGTGGCACCGCAAGAGCGTATGATTCGCAGGAGATACAAGAATGAAAATTTTCCAACGCTACAACCCGCTTCAGGTGGCGAAGTACGTGAAGATCCTGTTCCGTGGACGGTTGTATATCAAGGATGTTGGCGCTTTTGAGTTTGATAAGGGCAAGATCCTTGTCCCAAAAGTGAAGGACAAACAGCACCTGTCTGTGATGTCCGAAGTCAACCGTCAGGTTATGCGTCTGCAGACTGAGATGGCTTAACCAACGTGCTATGCAGTAGTTAAAAAAACGGCTCCCAATGGGAGCCGTTGATGTTTGTGGGGCCAGAATTTTACGCCGAAACCTTCTCTTCCGCGTCCGGCAGCTTTGGCACCAGTACGGTCGGTTTGTTGTCGATGCGCGTCACCAGCAGCTGGTCGATGCGGTAGTTATCAATATCCACTACTTCAAACTTGTAGCCGGAGAACTTCACCGAGTCGGTACGTTTCGGGATCTTACGCAGCATAAACATCATAAAGCCGCCAATGGTCTCGTAGTTGCCGGACTGCGGGAACTCGTCGATATCCAGCACGCGCATTACGTCTTCAATCGGCGTGCCGCCATCAATCAGCCATGAATTATCGTCACGCTGAACAATTTGCTCTTCCAGCCCCTGGCCAACCAGGTCGCCCATCAGCGTGGTCATCACGTCGTTCAGGGTGATAATACCCACCACCAGCGCGTATTCGTTCATGATAACCGCGAAGTCTTCCCCGGCGGTTTTGAAACTTTCCAGCGCTTCTGAGAGCGTCAGGGTGTCCGGCACAATCAGGGTGTTGCGGATCTGCACGCCGCTGTTGAGTGCCAGGCTCTGGTTTGCCAGCACGCGGTTCAGCAGGTCTTTGGAGTCGACGTAACCGATGATGTGGTCAATATCTTCATTACAGACCAGGAACTTAGAGTGCGGATGCTGCGCCACTTTGTTCTTCAGGCTCTGCTCATCTTCATGTAAATCGAACCAGATAATGCTTTCACGGCCCGTCATGGAAGACGGTACGGTACGGGATTCCAGTTCGAACACGTTCTCAATCAGCTCGTGCTCCTGCTTGCGCAGCACCCCGGCCAGCGCGCCGGCTTCTACTACCGCATAGATGTCGTCAGAGGTGATGTCGTCTTTACGCACCATAGGCAGCTTAAAGATGCGGAAAATCACGTTCGCCAGGCCGTTAAAGAACCACACCAGCGGACGAAACACGTACAGACAGAAGCGCATCGGGTTGATGATACGCAAAGCCACAGCTTCTGGCGCAATCATACCGATGCGTTTCGGGGTCAGGTCTGCAAAGAGGATGAACAGGCCGGTTACCAGCGAGAAGGAGAGGATAAAGCTGAGCTGTTCGGCCAGTTCAACGGACATGTACTTAACAAACAGACTATAAAACGCCGGGGAAAACGCCGCATCACCCACGATACCGCCGAGAATGGCGACCGCGTTGAGGCCAATCTGCACCACGGTGAAGAACATCCCGGGGTTTTCCTGCATTTTCAGGATGCGGGTGGCATTGATGTTGCCTTCATCGGCAAGCAGCTTCAGTTTGATTTTACGGGACGCGGCCAGCGAGATCTCAGATATCGAGAAAAACGCGCTGACGGCAATCAGACAAAGTATTACTAAAATACTGTTTAACATAGTTTATCCGGCTTCTCGCCAGATCCTCAGAAGGGGAGTTGATACCATTTGTGTGGAAACACATTGAACGTCAGCTCGTAGCGTTGAGCTGATTATTTCAGCGGGTAGTATAGCGTAAAGAGATGTAAATCTGCCAGAGGTCACATTTTTGACGCTTAAGTACCGTTAAGTGTTGTGTTTGGGAATTGATGGGAACCATTCTCATTTGAAGAGGGTTTTCATGCAATCTTTACCAGATCTTTATCCAATCTTTATACAGCGAAATGTTCGTTTCTTAGACAGAACAGCTTCCTCTGAACGCTCTTTTATGTGGCAGCGTCGATTAGCTGGGAAACTTCTTCGGGTTAGCCTACGCACCCAGGACAGAAGTGTGGCTCAGTATCGTGCTGTAAAGCTCACTGAAGCCTTTATAAGGCTCTCTCAGCTAATGGGGAATACAAATCCACTATTGATTCGTGAAACGCTTCTAAAGGCCAGAGATAAGCAAATAGAGGATGAATTTTTATCCGCCGTCTCTGTATGTCATGTCTCGCCGCATCCAGTAATACAAGAAAAGAGCATTTCCCCTCTCTTGTCATCAGTACTTAATGAGTGGCTTGAGGAGATGAGTTCTGATTGGGCGAAGAGTACCAAAGTGCTTAATGAGAGAACGGTAAATGGTTTCCTGGAATGGTGTGGGGATATCCCAGTAGATTCAGTTACGAAAAAGACGGTGAGTACTTATAAAAAGTTTCTTGATAAGTCGGGTAAGTCACCTCGATCCAGACAAGATGCCATCATTAAGGTTTCTGCTATGTTCAATTTCGCTATGAAGCAACGCGATTACATCGCGAAGAATCCTTTTTTGGGGATGAACTATAAGAATGTTGAAAATGTGAGTGTTAAAACGGGTGTTTCATTAAGGGAGCATCAAAAAATAATTTCTTCTGAGCATGTTGTCAATACCAGATCCTTATGGTGGTTACTAAATCTACTTTTTTACACAGGAGTACGTATCGGTGAGGCGATCCAAATCTCTTCAAATGATTATATTGAGAAAGAAGACCAAGGAATACTCATCAAATGTATCAGCATTAATGATGCTGGTACTAAAACCGTTAAGAATAATGAGTCAATTCGCGATATACCTTTAAGTGATAGTCTTCTTAAAGCTGGTATATGGGAAGAGAAACCAATATATCATTGGGTTAATAATTCATCTGCAAGTAATGCCGTAAGCAAGGCTTTCAAAAAAGTAGGCATGAAACATACAGCACATGACTATAGATATGGCTTGTCAGATCGATTGAGAGATCTTCAAGAAGTACCAGACCATATAAGATTCTCGATACTTGGACATGCTCATCGAACAATGACAGATAGAACATATCGAAGTAAACAACCACTTTTCAAATGAAACAAGTTATTGACCGCATCTAACCAATATGATTTTTTCATGATGAAAAAATGGGACGAATGAATTATATGTAATACAATTTAAATTCACTTCTTTAGTGTTTAATCACGCCGCTTTGATAGTGTAAAGCGGTGGTGATTTTTTATAGCCATTAATTCCTATTTACAATAATATATCACTTATGCACTAATTGTTACTACAAACCAGTGCCGAAAGATAGCAATCTTAGATGTAATGATTTGATGTTCTTGGTTGTATTATATACAGATTGCTTATACAGAGAGTAATAGTCCACTTCAGCAACTATTTTATTTGAATATATTTTAAAGGTGAAAGTGATGGATTGTTAACAAAATGCACGAGACTGAAAATATGAGTGTCGTAATGGTTAATGAAAAGAATCCTCATTCAATTAAAAATACAGCACCTAAATACTAATGACTAAAACGACAAAAGGTCAGACATTGCAGCATCTGACCTTTCTAAATGAAGCGTAAAAACAAGGAAGTATTATTATTTATATTTCCTTAACTAGAACCAAAACAATAATCAATAAAAGGAAGTATAAAAATGGCACCACGCTTAAAAACACACGACAACAGAAATGTAATGAATTATCTGAAAGATAAGTCATATAATAAAAGAACTCCAAAGAAGGTTAAGGCAGTTGTTGAATCCGTAACTGATAAGGATAAATTTCATAATGCTAAAGGTGGAAATTCATTATATCTATTTGAAGCATTGAAGAGAGTTCCAGATCTAACGAATACAGAGGTAGGTAAATGCATTAATGATTTCAGGCTAGAAATACTACTGAATCAGTTAAGAGGTAAATTAGAACATAATGAAATAAAATATATTCATTCAAATAGATATGATTCTGATGGTTTTGTGAATATACAATTTCTAAAGTATTACAGTAGTGATTTTGAAGGGTTTGAATTATTAGGTTCTACAAGTATAAAGAACTACGGAAAAGCAGCAAGAGATGCTTCAAAACTATTAGAAATGAAAATCAATGTTCCAGTACTGGATGATAGTATAAAACAGTACCTTGATGATTTAATAAAGAAAGGTATTGATAAGAAATTAATAATTGATTATCTTAAGAAAAAAAAGACCTAAAAGTATCTTGAGGTGGTGGCCTATTAGTGAATGAAAACCCGCTTATAATGCCGCATGGAGAGGATAGGCCACCTTATAAAGATAAACCATCAAGATGTTTTTTAAGAAGAAACTTACATAGATGAGCAGCGGCACGAATTTAAAGTTTGAAGGCCTTCGCTCGTACCTCGCAAAGTCCTTAAAAATTCATATTGGTTAGAAACTTGCTTTTTTTTCGTGATTTCCTTCAGAAACCCCTCAAAAAAACACCCGTTTGTTTCTCCCTTTGGTCGGTAAGAAATACTGTCCTACGGAATTCATACTACCTGGGGAGAAAGCAACTTTCGGAGTTAGAAAGTCAAGGGATTGGAAGGCTAAAGCCATTACTTCACAAGGTATTTCAGTACTGAACCAACAGAGCTTCGCTCATGTGTTTGTCTTTATACTGATTGCGAAGACAATTACAAAATGAATAGGTCGCCCTGCCGCATTGACGGACATCAATCAAGGACAAAAGCGAGTTAACTGCTTGAAGCCATGAGCGAAGCAAACTTATTCGGGTAGTTAGTAAGAGTGATCATGCAGTGAGTACTTGATAGTTATCTAATTGTTATATACACGATTATTGTTTTGTCAGTACGTACATAACTTTCTGTTATTTCATTACTTATTATACTACTGATTCCTTTGTGTACTTAGTGGGGTATCCGCAGTTTCAGTTACTGGAAAAGCACTATCAGTACTGTACAGAGCGAAGCGACCCCGATCCGATCTGTCCCCCTTCATGATGGTGTTCCCGACAAAACGCACAGGAACCCCCTGAACGCGTTTTCATTACTTGCATAACAGCGACGTACAAAATCCCATAAAACGGCGTAGCAATGTTTTAAGAGCGTTTGAATGATGGGATAACAAGTATTCATCGTACTGAAATCAGACACATAACTCATTTCACGAATCACGAATCCGCTTGATCGATTTTACCTATTGATTTGTCTTGAATTAATAGTTGTTGATAGATTTAAACGATCAATTTATACAATATTGATCGTTAATATCGATCGATGTTATGTGTACGTGTTACTCTTGCGTACCTGAATACGGATGGTTCCAAATCCGTACTTTTTGGCCTGAAAGGAGCCACAAACAGTGAGAGTGGTACAACTGATTATCTATAGACTTTGGGAGGATTTCTTTTGAGAGAAATACCTAAAGTCAAACGAATTATTGCCGATTATCAAAATGGAACGAACCATCTGACTTGGAAAAATTTTAAAGGATAATTACAGTGAATAAATTTTTAAAAATAGGAGTTTATTGCATTTGGGGAGTATTTTTATTCCTTGCGTCAATGGAGAAATTTGGTGATCTTTTCGCAGTCGGAACTGGTTTCTGGTCAGTCATAATGCTTATTGTCGCTGGATTGTGCCAGCTATTGGCAAGTACTGCCGCGATCGGCTGGGCTGTTATGGGTTCCGGTACGCTTAAAGAGAAGTACTTACCTTATAAATTCGTCAATAACTATACGGTTCCTGTACTGATTATCGGACTTGCTATCACGGCAAGTGCAGCCCGTTCCTCGAGTGATGAAGCGAGTGCACAAAAACTCGGTTTTAAGGACGGCAGAGAGTTTTCTCACGCCCGTGAAAATAACATTACCAATACTGCTGATTATGCAAAATACCAGGCAGAGCAGAAAGCTAAAGCAGAAGCAAAAGCCGCTCAGGATGCAGTTCTTGCAGCAGAGAAGGAACAAAAGGCAAAAGAGGAAGAGATTGAATGCATGCGTAGTGATAATCCCGAATGCTATATATCGAAACATGAACGAGGGGAATATGTATGTGAAAAAGCTGTCGAAGATTCTGCAAAGTACGATTTTAAGTGGACTGATGGAATTACTGAGGCAAAATTCTCAAACCTTAGTTGGTTCGATAAAGACAGAAAATTAGTGACTCTTTACGGGCATCGGGCACAGGCCCAAAATGGGTTTGGTGCGTTTAAAAACATTCAGTATTCCTGTACCTATAATGCTGATACTGGCGAAGTATTAAACGTTGATCTTCAGTAAGGAAAATTAAAATGAAAAATACGACTATTGCGGCCCTTCTGTTTGTCAGTACTTTTAATGTAATGGCTGCTGTACCTGATGGGAAAATAGAAAAGCCATTTTCTTTTAATAACGAGGTTGTTTGCTTAAAGGAAATTCAGGAACAAATGACACCTTATCTGAGGTCATTTGAAGAGGAAGGCGGGGTTAAGTACAAATACATTATTAAATCAGGTCTGTCCTATAAAGACACTATAGGACTACGGTTACAGATCAACCGTGTGGATTCAGGACTGAATGACAGGGTTGCAGATCTGGATTATTACTGGTTACAGGAACGCGGTAGCATGTGCGAGCCAGCTTACATGGTTCTCAATCGTATTAGTTGAATATAAGTTGAGAGGCCATTAAGTTGGCCTCAATTAATATTAATCCTCACCAATAATGGATATTTGCTTAAGGTAGAATGTAGAAAGTTTCTTTTCTTTTTCTTTATCAATACTTCTGACAAAGGATAATATGCCTTTTATGATTTCATGTTTGTTTGAAACTTCATTTCTTACTAAATCGTAAATTCTTTTCCTGTAGACACAATAATCTTTTTTGCTAATGGTTATTTTAGGTGTGACGGTTAATCCTGTAACTTCTCGACGAACTTTAGGCCCAAGAAATTTTTCTTTTTTTGAGTTTATAGTAAAACCTTCGTCGCTAATTATTTCTTTTATTAAATAGGAGGACTTCTGTAAAATTAAAATCTTGTTTCCTGATATGCAAAGATCATCAGCATAACGTGTATATGTTAATGCACGTTTTTTACAATACGTAGACAAACGGTGATCAAGTCTTAAACAAACAAGATTAGATAAGGCGGGTGACGTTGGAGCACCTTGAGGTAAATAACCCTCTTTTGTACAAAAGGATGTAAGGATAAATGCTATATTATTATTGTAACCAATGTTTTTGAATAAAGTATATACATGAGATGCTTGCACATTGGTAAAGAAATCCTGAAAATCCAAGTTTAGTATATATTGGTTTCCTTCATGAGGTTTTGCATTATCAAGTATAGATTTTTTTCGTACAAAACCTTTCGCGTAAACTGAAGGTGACAATTTATCTAAAATAGATCTGAGTACCCAACGTTGTATTGCCTTTAATTCTTTTACAGGGCTTTCTATGTAACGGATACCACCAGATTTTTTTTTCATTTCAATACGGTGGTAGTATCTATGGTTATTAAAGCTAAATTTTGAAATTATCTCTTTCGGAAGCCTGATGAATTGAGATAAATCATCTACATTCTCAAGAATTGGAAGGGATAAAAGTTGCTGGGTGTACTTTCCTTGATGAGCATTCATGTTCGTTTCATCAGTAGTGTAGAGGTGCATTATCTCGCTTTAAAAAACGTGTGCTAGTTTTTAACGGCTAAAGCTGTAAGGCTTGATGTACGAGTCCCCCAAGTCACGGTGGGCGGGAGTTGGGGGACTCGATCATCAAGCTATCTCTGTGATGTTTTGCGGGAACGGTGACCTGCCCCCACGATTAGATACAACACTCAGTTAGTAACGTCGGAATCTTCAT
>OLJC01000242.1_pt1 | contig 16359 bp, 8 predicted proteins | sample 1601461 | NCBI WGS metagenome assembly OLJC01 (sample SAMN04436803, study PRJEB24849) | human gut metagenome | biome: human gut; feature: NICU; material: stool | host: Homo sapiens | place: USA: Saint Louis, MO | collected 2011-06-13 | reverse complement strand
ATATTCGCGAAGCGCTTTCGTACTATACCAATATCATGCAAACACGGATCGCTCATGGCGGCCATGATGTCATGATTCGCGGCATGGATACGAACAAATCGTTGATTTTAGTTGACGGTCGTAAACCTGCGAACGAGTCTTCGAGCGCCAGCTTGGGCACCGCGCGCGCCATGGAGCGAATCAATTTGCAACAGGTGGAACGAATTGAAATTCTCCGCGGACCGTCGAGCGCTCTGTACGGATCGGACGCGATGGGCGGCGTGATCAATATCATCACGAAAAAATCGACTTCGCCAAGCGGCTCGATCGGCGGTGAATACGCATCCACGGGCCATACGCAGTGGGTTCATTACGATACCGGCCGGCAAGGGAAACTGGCCGCTACCGTAGGGGCGCGTTTCCGTCATACCGATCGGGATACGATCAAAGGCGAAAAGTGGTCGGAATATTTCGGTAATGATCAGACGTACAATCTCGCTCTTGACTACTATTTTGCCGATGCGAATAAGTTGACCTTTACGGCGGATTATTACCATGAGAAATTATCCAGTGACGCGCAGAATCCCGAGTTGAGACCTTTGCGGGTTATGATGGGAAAAACGCCTTTAACCGGCATGGCGCAGATCGAGGGAGGAAGAGACAGCAAATCGGAACAGCAAACGTATGGTTTGCGTTGGCAACGTACTACGGCGGTTAATGATTGGGAAGTCAGCGCGTACATGAGCCGTTTTGACTGGGAAGACGCAACCGACCCCAAAGTTATTAAAACGGTACCTGGGTCGAAGCCTCTGGAAAAACGAGCGTATGACGCTGTGGTACGCAAACAAAATGCATACGACTTCAACGACAATACGAATCGCGAGTGGACGTTGGAGGGCAAAAACTCCACGCAGCTTACCGACAATCAGCGACTCACTTACGGCGTAACGTATACCGACGCTAAAGTCAAAGGCACGAATTTGGGTATCGCCGGTGAGAAGCAACACCATGTTTCCCAAAACGGTACGAACAAAGTGGCGTCGGAACGTTCGTTGGCCACGTACGCTGCGTACGTGCAGGATGAAATTCGCGCTGACAAATGGTTTATCGTGCCGGCGTTGCGTTACGATCACAATGAATATTTCGGCGGTCATGTTTCGCCGAAGCTCGGCGTGACATATAACGCGCGTGACAATTTCCGCATCAAAGCGAACTACGGCAAAGGTTTCCGCGCGCCGTCGCTCATGCAGCTCTTCTATGATATGGATCGCAGAATGGGACCGAAGTGGGTGCATCTCCTGGGTAACCCGGATCTCAAGCCGGAAACATCGACCGGCTGGGACTTGGGCGTCGAAGGTGAATGGGATCGCGGCTACGGCTCGCTGACCTACTTCGACAACAAGGTGGATGACCTGATTGATAGCTCGAAAGTGGGCACGGATCAAAACGGACATGAGCTCTACCGATATAACAATGTGAAAAAAGCCCGCATTAAAGGCGTGGAAAATACTCTCGGCTATCGTTTCAACGATACCCTTTCCGCGCAAGTAGTTTCCACCTGGCTGGATGCGAAAGATACGACGGCAAATAAGGATTTACCGCGTCGTTCCGAACTTTCACAAGCTTGGCAGCTGCGCTACGATGACCATCAGGATACAGGTTGGTCCGCGGCGTTGTCGTTGCAATATGAACACAACTACTTAGTGGAGCCGGCCCCGAAACAGGCGGCGACAGAAAAGAAAAGTTATCAACTTTGGAATCTGACCGTTACCCGTCAATTCAATCCGGATCTGCGTTTGTGGGGCAAAGTCGAAAACATTGGCGACAAGTACGATAAAAATCTTGGCTTGTATGGTCGCGAGTGGGCACTCGGTTTGGAATACAAGTTTTAACTGTGCAAGAAAAGGAGGAGAATCTTCTCCTCTTTTCTTTACATAGGGCGGGACACGCTGCAAGGGAATTTTTAATATTCATACTTACCATGGAAAGGATGATTGCGTGCATAGACATTGGTGGCAAGGCTGGCTGCTGTTTGTTCTCGCGGCGGCGTTGCTCGTCGGTTGCGGGCAGGATACGGCAACGAAAAAAACGCAAGAGCATGTGTTTTTCCAAGGAACGGACGTGCGCGGACAAACGGTTACGTTGACTAAAAAGCCGGAGCGGATTGTATTGTTGTCGCCGTCAATGCTGGGAATTATGGAGGCGGTAGGCGGCGATTACGTCGCCTGGGCGGAAACCGGTAATGATCGCGTTACGGAGAGGGCGAAAGATAAACCGAAAGTCGGCCATTTGGCGCATCCGAATGCGGAGGCAATTGTCGCGGCGAATCCGGATCTGGTGATCGGATACGGCAAACTGCACGGTAAATTGGCGCAGGTGCTGGAGGCGAATCATATTCCGGTATATTTGCTGAATTTGACAAATTATGATGATGTGTGCGAGGCGATTCGTTTGTGCGGAGCGGTGAGCGGGAATAATGAACGAGCCGCCGCAGTGCAACAGGAACTGGCGCGGAGAATGCAGCAGGAAATCGCCAAGGCGCCGCGCGAACCCGTGCGGGTAGCGATTTTATTCGGTACATCGCAGGCGGTGACGCTGGACTATGAAACGAGTATCGCTTCCGACGTCGCGCGTCGGCTCGGCTTCACGGATGTGTTTGCCGGTCGCGGTCAAACGGAATCCGCGCGTTTGGCGCCGTTCAGTTTGGAGGCTTTGGCGGCGGCGGATCCCGACGTGATTTTATTGCGGTCGATGGCCCGACGCGGAGAATCGGACGGCATTTTTGACAAGGCGCTTTTGGATCAACCCGCGTGGGCGACGTTGCGGGCGGTGCGAAACGGTCGCGTCTACCGGCTGCCGCAGGAACTTTTCACAAGCAATCCCGGTATTGAGTATCCGCAAGCAGTTCGGTACATGGCGGATATCGTCGGCGGTCATGCGAATTCCGGTGAGGAGCGCCAATGATGACGGTTACGCGAGAGCAATGGAGGGTCCGTTGGGAATCCTTGCGAAACGAACCGCTTTTTGTCGCGGCGGGAGCGCAGTGGCGACGTGCGCCCTGGGATATCGCATGGCGAGACATACCCGCATTGACACGGCAGGTGCGGTTGACCCCGGATGTGCTGCAGGCGAGATTGAAAGATTACTTGGATCAATCTGCGCCCGCACGACCGATCGCGTTGTACCTGCATATTCCCTTTTGCACACTACAGTGCACGTATTGCGCGTTTTCCAAGCAGCACTATCAGGAGCGACAGGTGGAAGAATATGTGGCGCTGCTCTTGCAGGAAATCGCTTCCATCGGACAAACGGAATTCGCGCGCACGGCGAATGTGGCGGCGATTTTCTTCGGCGGCGGCACGCCCGGTGTGCTACAGCCGGAACAGATTCAAGCGATCATGGGAGCGTTGCGCAAGGCGTTTACCATAGCTCCGACGGCGGAAATCACTTTTGAATCGAGTTTAGATGATTTGAATATGGAAAAATATCACGCTGCGGTCACGAGCGGGATTAATCGCTTCAGTTTCGGTGTGCAGGCGTTTACGACCGACGTGCGCCAACGTATCGGCCGTCGCGATACGCGGGAAAGCGCCAAGCGCCGCCTGAGCGAATACGTCGCGGCGGGGCGAGCGGATATTGTCATTGATTTGATTTACGGGCTTCCGGGACAGACAGTCGCGAGCATTCGTGAAGATGTGCGCGATGCGATGGAGTGCGGGATTGCCGGCTTGGATTTGTACAAATTGCAAATTTTGCCGAAATCGATTTTAGGGCAGCAATATAAAAGAAATAACTGGACGCAGGATCAAGATAAATTGCAGGAGTTGTTCCGCGCCGCCACGGAAGAGTTGGAAGCGGTCGCCGAGCCGATTTCCTGTTCACATTGGCGTACTCGCGAAAGTGAGCGCAGCCTGTACAATACATTGGTCTTTGCCGGCCACGACATGGTGGCTTTCGGCATGGCATGCGGCGGTCGCTTGGGACGCGTCCGCTTCATGAAACCGATTGCGCCGCCCATGTATCGCGCGGCGGTTGCGCAAGGGTATCGGGCGATGGCAGGGAGTCTCGTCGGTACGGAAGACGCGGCGTTGCGGCGTCTGACATCGGCGGCGGATCGCGGTGTGATCACACCGCAACGTTTGGACGAAGAAACCGATTTACCCATGTCACTTTTTCTCACGCCGATTTTGCAATCTTGGGAAACTCACGGACTGGTCACGAGGCGCGGCGATGCCTACGTCTACACGGCGGCCGGCCGATATGCGTACAAAGCGATGTCGCGCTTTTTGCAATGGGCGTTTCATTACTTAGCGTACGACGCGGCAGCTTTTGCATCGGACGACAAAGACGCGAAAAATAATTTGGCTGCGGATAATCCGATGTCGTTTTAAGCATTGAGGAAACAGCCGCAAGCTCTGCGTCAGGCGATCATTGCGCCGGATAACCGACTCGCGGCAGAAAGAGGAGGAGAAAGAGCATGTCGAAATATCTGATTGTATATTCAAGCCGTACAGGCAACACTCGCCGCATGGCCGAAGCGTTTTATGAAGCGGCGCCGAAGGGCAGTCGTCTCGCGGAAATACGCGAAGGCGTCGATCCGGCGGAATTTGACGCGGTGTTCGTCGGCTTTTGGGTGGATAAAGGAATGCCCAATGCGCAGGCGCGGGATTATTTAGCATCGTTGCAAAATACGGATGTCGTATTGTTCGCCACGCTCGGCGCCGACCCGACATCCGAGCATGCGCAAACGTCGCTGCAAAAAGCGGCGGATCTGTTGGCGGACAACTGTCGCGTCTTGAACGCGTTGGCATTTCGCGGCGCGATTGATCCGAAACTGATCGAAGCGATGCGAAAACACGCCAAGCCGAATTCCTACCACACGCCGGAACAGATGCGCCGTTCCGTGGAAGAAAGCGCCGGTCATCCGAATGAAGCCGATTTCGCAAAAGCGCGCGCGTACATGGAGAAATTTGCGGCGGCGCGCGGTTGAGCAGAGAAATATGAATCATAAAAAGCCGCTCTCATTACGATGAGAGCGGCTTTTGTATTTGTGTATATGTATTTGTGTATATGTATTTGTGTATATACATATGTATAAAATAATATATTGATGTACAATAAAGAAAACTTTTTCTGACCACATATGAGGTGAAAATATGAAACAAAAACCGCATGACCCGGTGCAAAGCCCGGCCTACTACACAGACGGTCGTTATGAAACGGTCGAAGCCATTGAAGCGTGGGGACTGGATCACCATGCCGGTGACGCGCTGGCGTATATCAGCCGCGCCGGCAAAAAATCACCTGACACGTATCGTCTCGACCTGCAAAAAGCGCTTTGGTACATTGACCGTATTCTTGCCGAGCCGCGCCTGCGCGATATTGACCCGCGGGATTTTACCGAAGATAAACGGTTGGCCCCGATTTTGGCGGCGGCGGTGATTCACTTGCAGGCGGCGAGCGCGGCCGATCAGGCGGGGGATCGAACGCGCGCCCGAGCGGAGTGGGAACTTGTGCGCCAGGCGTTGCAGTGTGCGCTGGCGGAGAAAGAATAGTCGTTACGCTTATGGCGTTTGCATGTGTCGAGAGATCGCATAAAAACATATGCGTATTGTTGAAACTTCCGGGATGCCGCGCGAATTTTGGCTCGTTGGGAAATATTCGGACAATAAAAAAGACCTGCCGCGGCAGGTCTTTTTGTGTGCTTAGAAAGCGGGGATGATGGCACCTTTAAATTTATCCGAGATAAATTTTTTGATCGATTCGCTTTGCAGCGCTTTCATCAGTTTTTCGATTTCCGGACGTTTCTGATCGCCATCACGAATGACAACGATGTTGGCGTACGGGGAATCTTTAGATTCGAGATAGAGCGCGTCGGAGGTCGGGTTCATGCCCGCGTCAATCGCGTAGTTCGTATTGATAACGGCAATGTCGACATCATTGATCGCGCGCGGCAATTGCGCGGCTTCCAGTTCCGAAAATACCAAACCTTTCGGATTGGCGATGATGTCTGCTACTGTCGCCGTGATGCCCGCATTTTTCTGCAGGTCGATCAAGCCGGCCGCTTTCAGCAGAAGCAACGCGCGTCCGCCGTTAGTCGGGTCGTTCGGAATCGCTACTTTTGCGCCGTCCGGCAAACCGCTCAAATCTTTCAACTTGCTCGAGTACACGCCCATCGGTTCAAGATGAACCGCACCTGCGGAAACTAATTTCAAATTGTGTTCCGAGTTGAAATTGTCCAAGTACGGCTGGTGCTGGTAGAAGTTCGCGTCGAGTTCTTTATCGTTCAGCGCGAGATTCGGCTGTACGTAATCGGTGAATTCAACGACCTCAAGTTTGATTCCCTCTTTCGCAAGCACGTCTTTGACATTGTTCAGAATTTCCGCATGCGGTACCGGGGTGGCGCCCACCTTAATCGTGACGGACGGCGCGGGAGCGGCCGCTTTTTCCGACTGTTTGTCGCTGCCGCAGCCGGCGATTACAAGCGCACATGCCATGACACCGACACCGGCTAAACTGTACCATTTTTTCATGTTATGACCTCCTTGAAATTTTTAAATTGTCATTAATATAACAGATTGGCACCGCTTCGTCAAACGAACAAAACGATTATGCGGACAATTTATATAAAAATATCATGAACATAAAATGAGTAAAAAGGCGACGCGCCTTGCCGTTACTGCCGACGGAATATCTGAACGACTGTTCTGTGGTACAGTGCGAAATTGACGCAACTTGCGAAATCGTTATAATCGGGGAATAGAAAGGATGTGGGAAAGTGAAAAAGTTAGTTTGGGTATTGAGTTTGTGCGCGGCCTTGCTGGCGCTTGTCGGTTGCGGTCAGACCCCGCAGGAAAATCAGGGAAAACTGCAGGTGGTAACGACCGTGTACCCCGTGTACGATGTGGTGAAAAAAGTGGCGGGGGATCAGGCCGACGTCACGCTTTTGGTGCCGCCGGGAGCGGAGCCGCATGATTGGGAACCGACCGCGAGCGATTTGAAGAAAATCGGTCAGGCGAAAGTCTTTTTCTACAACGGCGCGGGTTTGGAACCGACCGATCAGATTTTGAAGAAGGAAATTACGCGTGACGCGATGGTCGTGGAGCTGAGTCAGGGCTTGGACCTGTTGAAACTGCAGGACGATGACGATCACGACCACGATCATGATCATGACGCCGACCATCATGACGAAGATCATCATGACGAAGATCATCATGACGAAGATCATCATGACGAAGATCATCATGCGGAAGGCCATCATCACCACCATCACGGCGGCGTGGATCCGCACGTGTGGTTGGATCCGCAAAACGTTATGAAAGAAGCGGCGGTCGTCGCTGACGCGTTGGCAAAAGCCGATCCGGCGCATGCTGACGCATATCGCGCCAATGCGAAAAAATACCAAGACGAATTGGCGGCGCTCGACAAGGATATGGATGCGGCGCTCTCGTCGCTCGCAAATAAAAATCTCGTCGTTTCGCACGAGGCGTTCGGCTACTTGGCCGCGCGCTACGGTTTAACGCAAATTGGCATCATGGGTGTCGATGCGGATGCTGAACCGACGCCGGACCGCATGGCGCAACTGGTCGAATTCATTCGTGAACATGATGTGCGTACGATTTACAGTGAAGAGCTCGTCAACCCGCGTTTGGCGGAAGCCATCGCGGCGGAAACCGGAGCGGTCGTACGCGTGTTGAATCCGATTGAGGGATTGACCGCCGCGCAGGAAAAAGCGGGCTACGATTACATTAAGTTGCAGCGTGAAAATCTGACCACTTTGACCGCGGGCCAACAATAAAGAGCTTCCCTTCAGCCGTCACCTCGGTGACGGCTTTTTTCTTGCTGCTAAAGAATGGACGCACCATGTGCATGCAAAAAATGGAATTAACTTGCCAGGCTTTGAAAATTGCGGTACAATCACTTACGAAAGTTGAATATGGAGTATTACGTCTTTTGATTGACATTTTCTGTAATCAATGATAAAATTACTAATTGCAGTAGTGTCATTATGATCGTGGAGACTGATAGAGGAGAGACGCAGTACAAAAAATGCAAAAGCAAGGTTCAAAAAGGAACCTTGCTTTTATTGTCATTTTTCGAAAACGACACGTGAATAGCCGAGACGACACGATAACGCCAATATCAGAAAGGGTGACAAGTGCATGTTCAAACCGGTAAATATGGGCACGCGGAAACGGTACACCTACGCCAAGATCAATGAGGTCTTGCAAATGCCGCACTTGCTCGATTTACAGCGAAATTCCTACCTGTGGTTTCAGGAAGAAGGACTGCGGGAAATTTTTGAAGATATTTCTCCGATTGAAAGCAATGAACGGGGCAATAATCAAGACGGTAAATTAAAGCTTTATTTTGATGATTACAAATTCGGTGAGCCGAAATACGATATCGCCGAATGCAAGGAACGTGACGCGACATTCGCCGCGCCGTTGCGCGTGAAAGTTCGTCTGGAAAATGCCGAAACGGGCGAGCTCGCCGAAACGGAAGTATTTATGGGCGACTTCCCGGTAATGACCGATACCGGTACCTTCGTCATCAATGGCGCGGAACGCGTTATCGTCAGCCAGTTGGTGCGTTCGCCGGGCGTATATTACAGCGGCACGATTGATCAAATGGGTAAATCGCTGTTCAGCTCCACGGTGATTCCGAACCGCGGCGCCTGGATTGAACTCGAAAGCGATGCCAACGATATCGTGCACGTTCGTATCGACCGTAACCGCAAGTTGCCGGCAACGGTTCTCGTACGCGCGCTGGGCTTCGAAACGAACGATGAAATCATGGATCTTTTCGGTGACGATCCGCGCATCGCGGAAACATTGAAAAAAGATCCGACGCGTTCGCAGGAAGAAGCATTAATTGAAATATATAAGAAATTGCGTCCGGGTGAACCGCCGTCCATCGACAGCGCTACTTCGATGTTCAATAATCTATTCTTCGATCCGCGCCGTTACGATTTGGCGCATATCGGACGTTATAAATTAGGTAAAAAATTAGGCTGGCAGGGACGTCTGTTCGGCCAGACATTGGCGCGCCCGTTGGTTCATCCGTACACGGGTAAAGTCGTTTTGCCCGAAGGCACCGTGATTGGTAACAAGGAACTGGAACAGATCGCGGCATCCGAAATGTTTGCCGATGCCGGATCCGATTGGGCACGGCAGCTCGAAGGCAAGAAGCTGGCGGAAGCTCTCGTGGACACCAATACCGGTGAAGTGCTCTTGGAAGAAGGCACGAAAGTCGGCAAGAAAGAGCTGAAAGCCATTAAAGACAGCGGCATGTTCAAACGCATGCCCGCTAACGATATTGAGGCAATTATTGAAGGCGTACTGCCGGCGCGCCGTGTAGAAAAAACGTTCGCGCAGAAACGCATTCCGGGGCTGCAGGAAATCTATGTCCTGAAGGGCGAAGGCGACGGCCGACACGAAGTTAAAATCGTCTGCAATAACGCGAACCTCCCGGACACGTTGCGTACCGTCGAACCGGCGGATATGATCGCCAATATTTCCTATTTATTGAATTTAATGGAAGATATCGGTCGTGTGGACGATATCGACCACTTAGGCAACCGCCGCTTGCGTTGCGTCGGCGAACTGTTACAGAACCAGTTCCGCATCGGTTTGACCCGTATGGAACGTGTTGTTAAAGAACGTATGGCGACGCAGGATATCGACAATTTGACGCCGCAGATGCTGATCAATATTCGTCCGGTCACAGCGGCACTGAAAGAATTTTTCGGTTCGAGCCAATTGTCGCAGTTCATGGACCAGACGAATCCGCTGGCGGAACTGACGCATAAACGTCGTCTTTCCGCATTGGGACCGGGCGGTCTTTCGCGTGAACGCGCGGGCTTTGAAGTTCGCGACGTGCACCATTCGCACTATGGCCGTATGTGCCCGATCGAAACGCCGGAAGGTCCGAACATCGGTTTGATTTCGTCCTTGGCGAACTTTGCGAAAGTCAACAAATACGGTTTGATTGAAACGCCGTATCGCGTGGTTAAACACGACGGCGATGATGTCACCGTCACGAGCGAAGTGCGTTACGTCACCGCCGATGCCGAGGAAAACCTCGTCGTGGCGCAGGCGAACGAACCGCTCGATGAAAATAACCGCTTTGAACACGCGCATGTCGCGAGCCGTCTGCAATCCGAGGTTATTGAAGTCGCGCCGCAACGCGTGGATTTGATGGACGTTTCGCCGAAACAGGTGGTTTCGGTCGGTACAGCCTTGATCCCGTTTCTTGAAAACGACGACGCGAACCGTGCTTTGATGGGCGCGAACATGCAACGTCAGGCGGTACCGCTGTTGCGTACGCAGGCACCGCTCGTCGGCACGGGCATGGAATACACCGCCGCCCGCGACTCCGGCGTATGCGTACTCGCCCAACACGCGGGTACGGTAGAACGCGTCACCGGGAAAGAAATCATCGTCAAAACCGATGACGGCAAATTGGATCGTTACGATCTGATCAAATTCATGCGCTCCAACCAGAGCACCTGCATCAACCAGATTCCGCTCGTCTATAAGGGCGATCGCGTGGAAGCGGGCGACGCGCTGGCGGACGGTATGGCGACCGACGGCGGCGAACTCGCGCTCGGTTACAACGTGCTCGTTGCGTTTATGCCGTGGGAAGGCTACAACTACGAAGACGCGATTCTTCTCTCGGAAGAATTGTGCAAGGAAGATATTTACACGTCGATCCACATTGAAGAATACGAATGTGATGCGCGCGACACGAAGCTCGGCGCGGAAGAAATTACCCGTCAGCTCCCGAATGTCAGCGAAGATTCGTTGAAATATTTGGATGAAGAAGGCATCATCTCGATCGGCGCGGAAGTTCGTCCGGGCGATGTTCTGGTCGGTAAAGTCACGCCGAAAGGCGAAACCGAACAGACGCCGGAAGAACGTTTGCTGCGCGCCATTTTCGGTGACAAAGAACGAGAAGTTCGCGACACCAGCTTGCGCGTGCCGCACGGCGAATCCGGCAAGATCGTCGATGTTCGCGTATTCACCCGTGAAAACGGTGACGAACTGCAACCGGGCGTTAATAAACTCGTTCGCGTCTACATCGCGCAGAAACGTAAGATTCACGAAGGCGATAAGATGGCGGGCCGCCATGGTAACAAGGGCGTTGTCTCCCGCGTCATGCGCCAGGAAGATATGCCGTTCATGCCGGACGGAACGCCGGTTCAAATCGTACTGAATCCGCTCGGCGTACCGAGCCGTATGAACATCGGTCAGGTTTTGGAAACCCATTTGGGTCGCGCGGTTCAGGCGTTGGGTATGGAAATTCGCAACAACGATCCGGATCTGCCGCGTCGCTTGAAAGAATACGGTTACGATGTCGATAAATACGGCATGCCCGAACCGGATGTCGCCGGTATTCATATCGCGACGCCGGTCTTTGACGGCGCGTCCGAAGTCGACGTATTTAACACGCTAAAACTCGCCAACTTGCCGGAAGACGGCAAGACGGAACTGTTCGACGGCCGTACCGGTGAAAAGATGGACAACCGCGTCACCGTCGGTTACAAATACATGTTGAAGTTGCACCACTTGGTCGACGATAAGATTCACGCTCGTTCGACCGGTCCGTACTCGCTCGTCACCCAACAGCCGTTGGGCGGTAAAGCGCAGTTCGGCGGCCAGCGTTTCGGTGAAATGGAAGTATGGGCGCTGGAAGCGTACGGCGCGGCGTACACCTTGCAGGAAATCCTGACGGTGAAATCCGACGATGTAATCGGCCGTGTGAAAGCGTACGAAAAAATCGTCAAAGGGGAAAATATCCCCGAACCGGGTGTTCCGGAATCGTTCAAAGTACTCTTGAAAGAGCTCCAGTCGATCGGCTTGGACGTTCGTATTTTGAATGAAAACGGCGAAGAAGTCGTCATCCGTGAACTCGAAGAAGAGGACTTGCCGCAGGCGGAAGAAAATGAACTGCGCGAAGTCATGGAATCCGATGCCAGCGGGCAAAGCCGAACTTCCGCGGAGGCGGAAGATGCGGATAACGCACCGGAAGAAAATGAAATGAGCGTGGAAGACACGGCGCAGCAGGCTGATACCGCAAATATCGCCGCCGCGGAACCGTTCTTCACCGATACTGATAGTAACGACGCTGAATAGTGAAGGGAGCGGTAGATTTGTTAGATGTGAACGAATTTGATTCGATGCAAATCGGACTGGCTTCGCCCGAAAAGATTCGTGCCTGGTCGCATGGTGAGGTCACCAAACCGGAAACGATTAACTATCGGACGCTGAAGCCGGAAAAAGACGGTCTCTTTTGTGAACGGATTTTCGGTCCGACCAAGGACTGGGAATGCCATTGCGGAAAGTATAAACGGATCCGTAATAAAGGCGTCGTCTGTGATAAATGCGGGGTCGAAGTCACCCGCGCCAAAGTGCGTCGCGAACGCATGGGGCATATCGAATTGGCCACCCCGGTGTCGCACATTTGGTACTTCAAAGGAATTCCGAGCCGGATGGGACTCATCCTTGACGTCTCGCCGCGTTCGTTGGAACGTGTCCTGTACTTCGTGTCCTACATCGTGTTGGATCCGAAAGACACCGGACTTAAGAAAAAAGAACTGCTGAACGAAGCGGAATATCGGGAAGCGGTCGAAACCTACGGTTACAACTCGTTTGTCGCCAAGATGGGCGCGGAAGCGATCCAAACGTTGCTGGCGGAAATCGACCTGGAAGAACTGCGCAAAGAACTGCGCGCGGAAATGCAGGAAGCGAGCGGCCAGCGCCGTTTGCGCGCGATCCGCCGTTTGGAAGTCGTCGAAGCGTTCCGTAAATCCGGCAACCGTCCGGAATGGATGATTATGAACTGCGTGCCGGTTATTCCGCCGGAACTGCGCCCGATGGTGCAGCTCGACGGCGGTCGGTTCGCGACCAGCGATTTGAACGATCTCTATCGTCGTGTCATCAACCGTAACAACCGTTTGAAACGTTTGTTGGAACTGCATGCGCCGGAAATTATCGTGCGCAACGAAAAACGCATGCTGCAGGAAGCTGTCGACGCGCTCATTGATAACGGCCGTCGCGGCCGCGCGGTCACCGGACCGGGCAACCGCGCGCTGAAATCACTTTCCGATCTCCTGAAAGGTAAACAGGGCCGTTTCCGTCAGAACTTGTTGGGTAAGCGTGTTGACTACTCCGGCCGTTCCGTTATCGTTGTCGGACCGGAACTCAAAATGCACCAATGCGGTCTGCCGAAGGAAATGGCGCTCGAACTCTTCAAACCGTTTGTCATGAAAGAACTCGTGGCTCGCGGTTTGGCGAACAACATCAAAAACGCGAAGAAAAAAGTCGAAAAAATTGCGCCGGAAGTATGGGATGTCCTTGAAGATGTCATCCACAAACATCCGGTTCTGTTGAACCGCGCACCGACCTTGCACCGCTTGGGTATCCAGGCGTTCGAACCGATCCTTTGGGAAGGTCGCGCCATCAAATTGCACCCGCTCGTTTGTGCGGCGTACAACGCCGACTTCGACGGCGACCAGATGGCCTGCCACTTGCCGTTGTCGGTCGAAGCGCAAGCCGAAGCGCGTACGTTGATGCTTTCCGTCAACAATATTTTGTCGACGAAAGACGGAAAACCGGTCGCGGTACCGTCGCAGGACATGGTCCTCGGCGCGTACTACCTGACCATTGATCGCTCGGAAGAATACAAAGATGAGCAAGGCGCGTTGCGCATGCTCGTGCCGGCGGCGGAATACAGCTTGATGGACGAAGAGGCGCGGAAAAACGCGATCTCGATCCCCACATTTGCCGACTACGATGAAGTCGTCATGGCGTATGACCAACATTTCATCGACTTGCAGCATTATATCTTCGTACGGATTCCGGAACACGGTCGTGTCTTGACTACGGCCGGCCGCCTGATTTTCAACATGGCGCTACCGGAAGAATTGCGTTACTATCGCGAAAATGAAGACGGACAAACGATGCTCGGTGTACTCATGGACAAGAAAGAGCTCGCCCGTCTGATTAATAATTGCTTCCGTCATTTCGGCATGACGCAAACCGCGGATCTTCTCGACCGCGTGAAGACGCTCGGCTTCTACTATGCAAGAAAAGCCGGCATGACGATTGCCATCGCCGACATCAAAGTGCCGGCGATGAAAGAAACCATTCTCGCCAAAGCCGATCAGCAGGTCGAAAAAGTGAACAGCCTCTTCAAGCGCGGTTTGATTACTGACGATGAACGCTATCGCAAAACGATCGACATTTGGAATGAAGCGACCGGCGATGTTACGCGCGAAATGATGCAGGGCTTTGATAAATTCAACCCCTTGACCATGATGGCGCAATCCGGTGCTCGCGGTAACGAACAGCAGATCCGTCAGCTCGCCGGCATGCGCGGCTTGATGGCCGACCCGTCCGGTCGGATCATCGACTTGCCGATCAAGGCGAACTTCCGTGAAGGTTTGACCGTTTTGGACTACTTCACATCGTCGCACGGCGCGCGTAAAGGTTTGGCCGATACGGCTCTTCGTACGGCGGACTCCGGTTACCTGACCCGTCGTCTCGTCGACGTCGCGCAGGATGTTATCGTGCGGGAAGAAGATTGCGACATTGTTTCCGTCGATCTCATTCGCGAACGCGGTCGTCTCGCGGCTACGGCCAAAGAAGCGATCGCCGCGATGCAGGATAAATTGCTCGGACGTGTTCTCGAAACGGCGGTCACCGATCCGGAAACGGGTGACGTGATCGTTGCGGAAGGTACGAAACTTACCGCCAAAGACTTGCAGGCGATCGGCGAACATCTGATTCCGGAGATTGTCTTGCGCGGTTCGTACGCGAACACTGAAGAACACGAACACGTATCCAGTGAAAATACCGTTGTCGCCTTGGGTCAGCCCGAAGACAACCTGCGCAAAAAATTGCGTAAGCACATGGTGGATCGCATGCTCGGCAAAGAACTTGTCGAAGATGTGGAAACCATTGCCGGTGAAGTTCTTTACCAAAAAGGAGAGAAACTCACCGAAAGCATGATTGAAAAAATCCTCGCCAGCGATGCCCGTCGTGTTGTCGTTCATTTGGACGAAATCAACGGCATCGAGGTCGAAGCGATCGTCGAAGGCGACGGCGTCATTGAACCGTTGCGCGACCGTCTCACCGGCCGCATCACCGCGGAAGATCTTTACAATAAAGATACCGATGAGCTTATCATCGCGAAAAACGAACTTATTGACGAGGAAACCGCCGCTGAAATTGAAAAACATTATGACACCGTCAAGATTCGTTCGGTCCTCACTTGCCAGTGCCGTCACGGCGTCTGCCGCAAGTGCTACGGACGCAACCTCGGTACCGGCCGCATGGTCGAAGTCGGTGAAGCCGTCGGCATCATCGCGGCGCAGTCCATCGGTGAACCGGGCACGCAGTTGACGATGCGTACGTTCCACACCGGCGGCGTCGCGTCGAACGAAGATATCACGCAAGGTTTGCCGCGTGTTGAAGAACTTTTCGAAGCGCGTAAACCGAAACGCTACGCGATCATCGCGGAAATCGGCGGCACCGTGCAGATCGAAACGCTCGAAGAAAACAAACAAATTCAAAAAATCCACATTACCGACGGCGGCGAAGAATGGTCCAAAACCATTCCGTACGGCCTGAAAATCGTGGTCGAAGACGGCGACACCATTACCAAAGGTGACCGCCTGACCGAAGGCTCGATCAACCCGCACGACATTCTGCATGTACTCGGTGTCCAGGCAACCCAGCGTTACCTCGTCTACGAAGTACAAAAAGTATACAAATCGCAGGGTGTTGAAATTAACGACAAGCACATCGAAGTCATCGTGCGTCAGATGCTCCATAAAATCAAATTGGAAGACGTCGGTGACACCGATATGCTGCCGGGCGATACCGTCGAAGCCAATCTGCTGGAACTTGAGAACAAACGCTTACGTTCCGAAGGCAAGAAGGAAGCCAGCGGCAAACATATCCTCTTGGGTATTACCAAAGCCGCGCTGGCGACCGATTCGTTCCTTTCCGCCGCATCCTTCCAGGAAACCACACGCGTTCTCACGGAAGCTGCGATCAAAGGTAAAATCGATCCGTTGCTCGGCTTGAAAGAAAACGTTATCATCGGCAAACTGATTCCGGCCGGTACGGGCATGTCCCGCTACCGCAACATCAGTCTTGCGGAAGATAAACCGCAAATCACCGCGGAAAGCGCCGAAGAAAGCGCTGACCAAGCGGCAGAAGCGGCAGCTGAAGCATAAAGTAAAGTGAAACAAAAAGAGACGACAATGTCGTCTCTTTTTTTGCGGCTCAAATTCGCAATCATTGGAAAACCGTTTAGGGAATCAACAAAACCATATTCTCGGATAGCGGAACGATATATTTCAGTGATAAA
>OLJC01000185.1_pt1 | contig 20956 bp, 22 predicted proteins | sample 1601461 | NCBI WGS metagenome assembly OLJC01 (sample SAMN04436803, study PRJEB24849) | human gut metagenome | biome: human gut; feature: NICU; material: stool | host: Homo sapiens | place: USA: Saint Louis, MO | collected 2011-06-13 | reverse complement strand
TGCATGACAAAGTCATCGGGCATTATCTGAACATAAAACACTATCAATAAGTTGGGACCATCACCGATACAACCATCAGTTTGTAATGTCGGTTGGTTGACCCTGACCCCGAATATGGTCCAGTCGTAATCAGGAATAACAGACTTCATGTTGACTGCATATTCTGCCAACAGGCAGACTTCTCTGCGAATTTGGATGGCGTCATCCAACCGGGTATATAATACGGACGCCTCTGGTTATAGTGTATGCGCCAGGCCTCGATTCTGCACCATGCAACCTCCAGAGACATGTACCAGTCCTTGTTCAGTCATTCCTGTCGCAGACTGCAGACTGCCATTGAACGACTCCACTGTGGCATTGTCCCTAGGTGTTCCCGGCCGGGAAAAGTCTATATGGCCCTCCCCTTCATACACCAACTTGCCCATCATTTTCCAGCAAATTCAGAGCCGTTATCAGTTTTCAGCAACTGTGGTAAGAGACGTGTGAGGGCAATGGTGTTCATCTCTGCGATCTCCGTTGAGCGCAGATTCTGGCCCACGCAGATCCCAATAGATTCGCGTGTGTAGAGATCAATGACTGTCAGCTGGCGTAACCGATGCCCGTCAAATAAGGCATCAGAAAAAAAGTCCATGCCCCAGGCATGATTCGGATACAGCCCCTGCTCGCTTTAGCAGTCGGTAAATACGCTTAAGTTTATCCCGCCAGCCCTCCCGCCTTAGCATAACGTGAACCCTCCGGTAGCAATAGTGAACCCGTGTCTCGGTGATCCCACTGATACGCGAGCGCAATGCGCTGTTGTCTGTCGACACAGAACCGTAGCGTAGAGAGCTACGGCTGACCCGTAGCGCAAAACAACCGCATGTGCTTCAGTTCGGTAGGAGATGTTCCTCCGTTTTTTTCGTCACGTATAAAACGTGGGATCATAAATATCCTGCTTACGGCAGGCCTCCGGCACGGACTTCACCGGATCAGCCAGCTTCAGGGCAAAAACAATCTGCTCTTCGGTGAATCGTGATTTTTTCATCGGCACGACCTCACCACCTCCGTTCAGGGAGTGTAGAACATACCGGCATTATGTTTCTGAATGGTGCAGGAGTTCGAGTCAGGGTCAACTCATTTGTATATACATGACTGGTTTAACGGTTGCCAAGATGGAGTGATATTTTTTATAAAACAGGAGGATATAATATTTTATTTAAATTAATAGCTAATGATTATCTAGTGGAAAACTTCATTGCTCAATTGTGGTGCAAATGTTAAGTGTTTATCCCTGTAATGGGGCATGTCATGCTTTCATTTTATCAACAATTGACTTCTTTGAGGATACTTTACAAAGATCCTCTCTGGTAAAACCAGCCGACAAAAAAATAACTGTCTTAAATTCAATTTGTTATGTTTTGGTGCGCAATCATGGCATGGCTAATGCATGTTGTATATGCAGGCCTGTACATTAAATCTTTCTTACAGCTTATACTTTATGAGAAAAATCCAACAACCAAAGTAAAGGGGCGGTTATTACGATGAGTACCTTCAATCACAGAATTAAACATGATGGCTCTGACTTTGTGGAGGTTGATAACCAGAACCCGAGACTGCCGAGTACTTCAGGCGGAGGAAAAAATACATCACGATCGAAGATCGATACTACGTCATGCTTAATTAATATCTGAGAGTAGTTAATTTCTGAGGTATTCGAATCAATGATATGAGGTTTATCCCATGAGGAGTAGTGGCGTATGTCGTCATAACACGTTCATCGTCAAGGTATCGGCACCCTAATTTATCAGGGCACTGCAAAAAAACGGGTATTAAAGACTGAATCGCAGAAAGGCAGAGGTTTAAGTCTTCATGTTGATGACAGCAGGCGGCCTATAGCAGAACGAGTAAATGTTGCTAGCAGGCAGCGTACCGTTCAGATTATATGCTTGTAATTTTCAAAGGATTCATCTATGAAACATTCCACTAGCACTGTAAAGCACACGGTTATAGAAAGACGGTCAATCGATTATGTTCCTGATAATGAGCGCTTCGGCAGCGCTATGGGACAGTTTACATTATGGCTAGGGGTTAACCTTAATATTACCGCTATTGTGACCGGCGCGTTGGCCGTTGTATTAGGCGGCGATGTTTTCTGGTCATTAATCGGTTTATTTATAGGTCAGATATTAGGCAGTATCATAATGGGGCTACAGGCCATACAAGGGCCAGCTACAGGACTGCCGCAAATGATTCGAAGCCGTATGCAATTTGGTGTTTATGGCGCGGTCATCCCTCTTTTACTGGTAAGTTTTTTATATATAGGGTTCTCTGCTGGAGGCACCTTGCTGGCAGGACAGGCAGTGGCTAAAATTTTGAATGCCGCAGAATGGCAGGGTATCGTTTTATTCGGTGTCATCACGATCTTGGTTGCCACCTTAGGCTACCGCGCCATACATTCTTTAGCACGGATCGCGAGTGTGGTCGGCATCATTGCATTTATTTACATGTTCGTTGCATTATTAGCTGGCCATAATATTAGCAGTCTTCTAGAACAGAGAAAATTTATTCCCAACCAGTTTATCCTTTCCATTTCACTGGCGGCGGCCTGGCAAATTGCTTATGGCCCCTATGTCGGAGATTATTCACGTTACCTGCCTACGGATACATCAAAACTGAAAGTGTTCTTTGCCGCCGCCTCTGGAACAACGCTGGGCTCTCAGGCAGCCATGACATTTGGTGTTTTTTCCGCCGCTATTGCCGGAGTGGCATTTACCGGACATGAAGTAGAATTCGTTGTAAATCTGGGGGCATCCGGTCTCGTCGCATCTTTGCTTTACTTTGTCGTAGGCTTCGGCAAAATAACCATGATGACATTGAATGCGTATAGCAGTTATATGTCGAGTGCGACGCTGGTGAATGGTTTCAGAGGAAAAGCAACCGTCTCTGTCGGTCATCGATTTATTTATGTATCAGCCATGATTTTGTTAGCTGTTTCCATTGCGTTATGGGGCTCGGGAAGCTTCATTCACGCTTTTTCTTCTTTTTTATTATTTCTACTGACCTTTATTTCTCCCTGGAGTGCAATTTGTCTGGCTGACTGGCAGTGGGGGCATCGTTCAAAATGCGACCTGCAGGCATTAAACGATCCACAAGGAATATATGGCCGCTGGAACTGGAGTGTAATTTCCATTTACTTCATTGGCTTATTAATGGAACTTCCTTTTGTTTCCAGCAGTATTTACACTGGTCCGATTGCAAGCTTGTTGGATGGTGCAGATATCTCTTGGTTAGTTGGCCTGATTGGCACCGGCATAGTGTATTACATTTACAGCAGAATATTGCCCCCCGCTTCTATGAAAATACAGGCTGCTGATTAATAGTAACAATAATAATCCCAAGAAAAGGATCCATACATGAAATATATTGTTGACCCATTTTCCGAAAAAACGTCGCTTAATACGCCATACCGTTTACTGCGTCATTATGCAGAAAAATGGCCTGATAAAGAAGCGCTGGTATTCGATGCTGGTAATCAACGAATGACCTTCAGAGGTTGGCTTGACAGTGTCGACAAGTTGGCGCTAGAGCTAAGTCGTCGTGGTGTAAAAGCGGGTGACCCTGTGGCTCTGTTGGCAGAAAATCGTATTGAGTGGCCAGTTGCCCAGATTGCAATTTCGGCCTTAGGTGCGATACTGGTGCCTGTTAATACACATTTCCGTGATAATGATTTACGCCACGTTCTCGATCACAGCCAAGTGGTTGCCATCTTGCTGTCCGAACGTTTTCGCTCCAGCGAATATTTAGCCATGGTACGAGCGATTCATCCTCAACTCCCTAGCCTAAGAGACATTATTAACTTCGATGATATGGAATATGAAGCAGTAATGCGCCAACCCGTTTTGGCTGAACTGACGGAGTGGGTATGGTCCCCCAGAGAGTTGGCTAGCATCCAATATACTTCTGGTACTACTGGACGGCCTAAAGGCGCAGAACTCTGTATGGAAGGGATAATGATGAATGCCTGGGGCACCGTGCAGCGGCTGGAAGTGACGGCGATGGATCGCTGGACATCCATTATTCCGCTCTTCCACTGTGCAGGTTGCATCATGAATATTCTGGCATGCCTGACAGCTGGTGCGACATATTTGGGTATGCGTGCTTTCGACGCCGGACAAATGCTTTCGCTGATAGAACGGGAGCGCTGTACAGTTCTGACGGGAGTCCCCACGTCCTACTTAGCGATGTTAGAGCATCCGGACAGACCATATTTCGATCTCTCGTCTTTGCGTACCGGTACCTGCGGTGGTGCAGACTGCGATCCGAGACTTCTGGAACAGTGCGCGCGGGCGTTTCCTATTAATGGGTTGGTTCAGGTTTACGGGCAGACGGAAGCCAGCACACTGATAGCGTTAGATTACTGGCAAAGTCCCCAGCGCTTTGCCACCGCTGGCTTGCCCTTACCTGGAGTTGAAGTGCAGGTCTGCGATCCGAATACCGGAGTGGTACTCCCCCACGCGGAAATCGGCCAGCTACAGGTTCGTGGGCCAATGGTCATGTTGGGATATCATCGAGATGCGGAGGAAACCGCTCGCTGCATCGATCCTCAAGGCTGGATGAATACGGGCGATCTCGGTCGGCTAAACATCGATGGTAGGGTCGAACTGGTAGGAGGACGCCTGCGCGATATGATCATTCGCGGTGGTGAAAATATCTATCCTGTAGAGATAGAAAATCTGCTGCGTGAGCATCCGTCGATCACTGAAGTTGCAGTCTTCGCTCTACCCGATAAATTTTACGGCGAAGTGGTAGCCGCCGCTATTGAGTCCACCAAGCCGTTATCCAAAGATGAAATAAGAAAAGCCTGTGTTGGAAAAATAGCTGGTTTTAAACATCCTGCTCGGGTCTTTACCATCGTAGAATGGCCGATGACGTCAAGCGGGAAGATCCTAAAGCGCATGTTGAAAAGCGCAGCCCTTGATGGGCAACTGAAGGAGCTTTTATGAAAATGAGTGTGACAGGCTATCCACATACATGCGTCTTCACCCCTGGGCCGCACCAAACAGCAGCTGCAATTGGCAACACGGGTGTGAAAGTGGTGTCGACACCAGCGTTGATCGCTCTATTGGAGGAGACCAGTGCCGATGCTGTAGCAAAAGACTTACCGTCCGGCTGGGTGAGCGTGGGAACCCATGTCGACGTACATCATCATAAACCCGCCTGGCCTTATCAGGAGGTTCGCTGTACGGCGACGTTAATTAGCGCAGACGAGAAAAGGTTGCAGTTTTTCGTACAGGCGCATCAAGCGGGAGCATTGATCATGAGCGGTAAGCATGAACGTGCTCTAGCGCCACTCAGCCGTTTTGAACGTGCTGATGGTAAACTGCCAGAGGGAGCTCCGCTGGAGTTTTTCTTTGATTTTCACAGCCCTTGGTGCTACCTCGCCTTCCCCCGCCTAAGAGAAATTGCCGCTGCGTACGGAAGAATGATAGTACTACGTCCCTTCCATCTGGCTAATTTGATTGACCGCATAGGTGGACGTAGACCGTTGGATGCCTCGCCAGCGTTTGTCAACTGGTTCAAACAAGATATGCAGGACTGGGCGCGCATTCGCCGGCTGCCACTGAGTTATCATCCTAAGTTCCCGTTGCGGCCTTCACGTGCGCTGCGAGCTACCCTGTATGCAGTTGAAGAGGGGCTGGGAGAAGCATTCGCCTTCAAGGTGATGCAGGCGTATTGGTCACAAAGTCTGGATATTAGCGATGTTGCCATCTTAGGCGACTTAGCCACTTCAGTAGGGCTGGATAAAAATGCGTGCATCTCCTCCATCGGCGATGAAGCCCGGAAGCTAGCCATAGTATCGAACACAGATGAAGCTATTGCTCGCGGGGTATTTGGTGCACCAGCAGTGTTTGCCGATGGCAAACTGTTCTGGGGAAATGACCGCCTTGATATGATGGACACTTGGCTGGCATCTGCGGGAGAGCGCTGCTGAGCCACCGACGGAGAGAAGTAGGCTAACGCTTGCTTCTCCCAACTATAGACTCAGACCAGTATAAAAGTTGGGACTTCCTATGTTAAACCCGAAAAGGAGATAAGGTCGGTAAACCACCCTGCTGTCAAACTCCGTTGGGTCAAACCATTTGCCGAAAATACTACCGCAGTTATAATTGTGGTAAATGCCGACCTAGGCAGCAGGTGTGGTGGTCGTGTTGCCCATAAAAAACCTCCGTGGTCAATATCGTCTGGGGTCCGGCTTATACTGTGCCGACACAAGTGACGGGAGAACAACGGAGGATGCAAGGGCGTCACCGAAGCCGCTGCAGAGTAAATAGCAGGAGGAGGCTGGGCGGTTTGACGGCGAAAATTGAACCTGAAAACGATGGGAAGATGGCGGTTAGGGCCTTTGAAATAAATGTGGCCGGGTTAAGTTGACAGCGTTTATGCTCCCCTTGCATCAGTCGTGGCCCAGCTATAGTAGCGGCACGTCTGTCAACGTTAAACGGGATGAATGTGGCGCGTAGCAACATCGTTTTTATTGCGTCGTTGATATTCACAAAATCCTGGGTAGTGCTACCAACTTATTGATTTTGTGTTGGATGGTGTTTTCGAGGTGCTTTATGGCTTCCATTTACGTGGGATCGCCATCTTGTGCTGTGACTGAAGGCGTAGACCGTAACGGCAAAAGTACTGCCGGTCATCAGCATTATCTCTGCAGGCAGTGCCGTAAGCCATAGACACTCACTTTCACCTATACAACCTCACAGCGCAGTACACACCAGAGAAAAATCATCGATATGACTATAAATGGCTCTGGATGCCGTGCCAGTCCACACATTATCGGCATTGGTCTGAACACCATTTTCCGTCGTTTAAAAAACTCAGTCCCCAGTCAGTAACCTCGCGGATAAAGGCTGGCTGGGATGTTATTGTCTGCGTAAAAAGGGAAGAGCAGAGGGGCTACGTCGGGTGGGTTGGCTCCTATATTTCCATACACTTTTTATCACTTAACCCATTACTGGTCCGCCGCCGCAGATATTCCCGTGGTGAACGATATCCCAGTGCACTATGCGGATGCCATTCTTTATAATGTTCGAAGGCCTCCGCAAGGTTCTTTACCGCTGTTAACCCGTCGGGCTTCGGCATGATGCTGATGTAATCGCGCTTCATCGTTTTGACGAAGCTCTCTGCCATCCCGTTGCTTTCCGGGCCGCTTACTGCTGTATGTTCAGGCTCCAGTCATACCATTCTGGCGAACCTATGCGTCTGATGAGTCCGGTAGGCCGAACCGTTATCCGTCAGCCACTCAACGGGTGATGACGGCAGGCTGCTGCCGAAGCGGCGTTCCACTACTCCCAGCATGACGTCCTGTACGGTTTCACTGTCGAAGCCACCCGTTGTGACCGCCCAGTGAAGTGCCTCGCGATCGCAGCAGTCAAGCGCGAACGTGACCCGCAGTTTTTCACCGTTATCACAGCTGAACCCGAAGCCGTCAGAGCACCACCGCTGGTTACTTTCTCCAACGGCCACTTTCCCTGTATGCGCGTCGCTTCGAGGGCGGTATTGCCGGTTTACGCTCAAGCAGCAACGCATTCTGACGCATGATGCGATATACGCGTTTGGCATTCAGCACCGCCATGTCGTCAGTTTCTGATTGTCTGCGCAGCAGTGCCCATACCCGACGATAACCATAGGTGGGCAGATCGCCGATAACGGTATGGATAAGGGCCAGCGCTTCAGTATCATCAGGCTTGCGCTTGCACCGACGACCCTGCCAGTCCTTCGACCTACGCGCCATGGCATGCAGCTGCGCACGTGAGACCCGGAGGCAACGACTGACAAGGCTTATTGGGGTCAGTTTGGATATCAAAAATAATTGTACGTTAGGCTCATTTTTTGACCATCAATGATGAGCCAATATCTGGCGAAATTTAACAGAACCGCCTATGCCCCAAATCCCGTATCGGTAGATATCATTTTTGTAGTAACTTTCCTTCCAACAGCATCACAGCCAAAAATAATATAAGTATATGATTTATATCGCAAATAAAGGTAGTTATGTTTATTCTTAGTTATACTGTAGTGGAGTATGCATTGATGATTATTATATACTCCACTATAGTATATAAAGTCCAAAATAGTGAGGTAAATAATGCCCAGTACTCCTGAAGAGAAAAAAAAGGTCCTTATCCGTGTTCGCCGCATTCGGGGTCAGATTGATGCTCTGGAAAGAGCGCTGGAAAATGGTGCTGAATGCCGTTCCATTCTTCAGCAGATAGCTGCCGTTCGCGGAGCAGCTAACGGTCTTATGGCAGAGGTGCTCGAGAGCCACATACGGGAAACCTTTGACCAGAATGACAGCTACAGCCATGAAATCAGTAAATCCGTTGACGATACGATTGAACTGGTTCGCGCCTATCTTAAATAGCTAAGCCATCACATTGAGGATAATTTACATATGAAATCACGTGCTGCCGTTGCATTTGCACCAGGGAAGCCCCTGGAGATTGTTGAAATTGATGTTGCACCACCTAAAAAGGGCGAGGTGCTGATTAAAAATACCCACACCGGTGTCTGCCACACCGATGCCTTTACCCTCTCCGGGAACGATCCTGAGGGCGTTTTCCCGGTGGTTCTCGGCCACGAAGGGGCCGGTGTCGTCGTGGAGGTCGGTGAAGGCGTGACCAGCGTGAAGCCGGGAGACCATGTGATTCCGCTTTACACCGCCGAATGCGGGGAGTGTGAATTCTGTCAGTCCGGGAAAACGAACCTCTGTATATCGGTTCGCGAAACTCAGGGAAAAGGACTGATGCCTGACGGAACCACCCGCTTTTCTTACAATGGCCAGCCTGTTTACCACTACATGGGATGCTCCACCTTCAGTGAGTATACGGTAGTGGCCGAGGTTTCTCTGGCAAAAATTAACCCGGCGGCAAACCATGAACACGTCTGCCTGCTGGGCTGTGGCGTGACTACCGGGATTGGCGCTGTTCACAACACAGCGAAAGTTCAGCCTGGAGATTCTGTCGCTATTTTTGGTCTTGGCGCAATCGGTCTGGCTGCCGTTCAGGGGGCTCGCCAGGCAAAAGCAGGACGCATTATCGCTATCGACACCAACCCGGCCAAATTCGAACTTGCCCGTCAGTTCGGTGCAACCGACTGCATCAACCCGAACGACCATGACAAACCGATTAAAGATGTGCTGCTTGAAATCAACAAATGGGGCATTGACCACACTTTTGAATGTATCGGTAACGTCAACGTTATGCGTGCGGCGCTGGAAAGTGCTCACCGTGGCTGGGGCCAGTCCATTGTCATCGGCGTGGCCGGCGCCGGGCAGGAGATATCCACCCGTCCATTCCAGCTCATTACCGGGCGCGTATGGAAAGGTTCTGCTTTCGGCGGAGTGAAAGGCCGTACGCAGCTTCCGGCCATGGTAGAAGATGCCATGAAGGGTGAAATTGAACTGGAGCCATTTGTTACCCACACGATGACGCTGGATGAAATCAATGAGGCCTTCGATCTTATGCATGAAGGTAAATCCATCCGGACGGTAATCCGTTACTGATAGCGTCTCAACTGAGTCAAACCAACTAAAGGAAATGGATCATGGCAACACCTGTAATTTCTGGTAATGACGTTTTTTCTCACGTCTTCATCGGTGCATCCGATGTTGAAAAATCCGCTGATTTTTACGATGCTGTTCTCGGTACGCTTGGCATCAATAACCTCGGCCCGTTTGGCAATGGCTGGGTACTTTATGGTCGCGAAAAGCCAGCCTTTATTATTGCACGTCCGGGCAACGGTGAAGCGCCATCGGCCAACGGCGTTACTGTCGGCTTTGCAGCTGCAAGTCCGGAAGAAGTTGATGCTTTCCACGCCGCGGGCCTTGCCGCCGGAGGGAAAGATGAAGGTCAGCCTGGCCCGCGCAGCCATCTCCCTGGAGCCTATGCAGCCTACCTGCGAGACCCTGCAGGTAACAAAATCACGGCTTATACGTTCATCTGACGTCCTGCTATAAAGAGACTTCCCCTGACTCCCTGTCAGGGGAAATAACCATGAGACAGAGGCTGATGGAACTCATCGAGCAGCATGCCAGCGCTGGCGGCTGGCAAAACGTATACCGCCATAATTCACAAACACTTAATTGTGAGATGAATTTCGGTGTTTATCTTCCACCCAAAGCAGCAACAGAAAAACTGCCGGTGCTGTACTGGCTCTCGGGTCTGACCTGTACGGAGCAGAATTTCATCACCAAATCGGGTATGCAGCATTATGCCGCCAGGAACAACATCATCGTCGTTGTTCCTGATACCAGTCCCCGTGGAGAGCATGTCGCAGATGCTGACAGCTACGATCTGGGCCAGGGTGCCGGCTTTTATCTGAACGCGACGGAACATCCGTGGAGTACGCATTACAGGATGTATGACTATATTCTCCATGAGCTTCCGGCTGTTGTCATGGAGCATTTACCTGTAACATCAAGGAAATCAATATCCGGTCACTCCATGGGAGGGCTGGGAGCGCTGGTTCTGTCGCTGCGAAATCCTGATGAATACGTGAGTGTATCGGCATTTTCACCAATAGTGTCACCTTCTCAGGTGCCATGGGGACAACAGGCATTCACCGCGTACCTGGGTGAAAATAAAAAAACGTGGGGGCACTACGATCCCGTCAGTCTCATTTTACAGGGTGCGAAATTACCAGAAATTTTTATTGACCAGGGATTAAGTGACGCCTTTTATGAAGATCAGTTACGCACTAAAAGTCTTGAAAGAGTGTGCAACGAGATGAACATCAACACATCATTCCGATATCATACTGGTTACGACCACAGCTATTATTTCATTTCCAGCTTTATTGGTGAGCACATTGCTTACCATGCCAACAGGCTCAGGCTGTCAGCATGAGTTGATTTCCAGCCTCAGAAAATGTGCTTAATTTTCAGGCCTGAACATGGCCTGAACCCTGCAGACCTGAGATGTACTGTAACCGGTGGCTTCAGCAGTTTCTCTTATGCTCAGTTTCTTGACCTGTCGGTAATACAGAACTTTCTTATGTCGTTCCTGATCGGCCTGTTTGCCCCGGTACTTTCCCAGCGTGGGTGCCCGTTCAATTCCCTGCTTCTGCCGATGGCGGCGGCTCAGCCAGTCCTTATGCGACATCGCGGCCATCAGGTCGATAAGCATACTATTGATGGCGGTTATCACGGCTCGGGTTTCACCGCTGGCAGAGCTGGTTTACAGCATGCTACCGCGCCCTAAAATCACGGAAATTCTCGATGAGGTAAACAGCTGGACGATATTTACCCGACATTTTTCGCATATAAAAAATGACATTACCCGTCCCGATACCCGCCTGCTCCTCACCACCATCCTTGCGGATGGTATCACTCTTGGCCTGACCAAAATGGCAGAAGCCTGCCCCGGTAGCACCAAATCATCACTCGAAGATATTCAGGCATGGTACATCCGCGATGAAACCTATTCAGCTGCTCTTGCTGAGCTGGTAAATGCACAGGGGAAAAGTCCACTGGCGGCATTCTGGGGCGACGGGACAACGTCATCATCAGATGGACAGAATTTCAGAACAGGCAGCTCATGCCGCTACGCAGGGCAGGTTAACCCGAAATATGGGCAGGAGCCCGGACGTCAGTTTTATACCCATATTTCGGATCAATACAGCCCGTTTTACACCTGCATAATCAGTCGGGTCAGGGATTCAACCCATGTTCTCGATGGCTTGCTGTACCACGAAAGCGACCTGGAAATCAGCGAGCATTACACCGATACAGCTGGTTTCACCGATCATGTCTTTGCCCTGATGCATCTGATGGGATTTGCGTTCTGTCCGCGAATCAGGGATCTCCACGACAAGAAGCTGTTTATCAAAGGGAAAGCTGACCAATACCCGGCGCTTCAGTCACTGATATCAACGACCAGCCTGAATCTGAAAGAGATCGAAATTCACTGGCGTGAAGTGCTGCGTCTGGCGACTTCGATAAAGCAGGGAACCGTGACAGCATCCCTGATGCTAAAAAAACTGGCCAGCTATCCTAAACAAAATGGCCTGGCAAAGGCACTGAGAGAAATTGGCCGCATTGAGCGAACGCTGTTTATGCTCGACTGGTTCCGCGATCCTGCACTCTGTCGGCGAGTACAGGCGGGGCTGAATAAAGGTGAAGCCCGTAACGCGCTGGCTGTTCACTGAGTTGACCAGCATGGTAAAACTGTTCTGGTTAAACCCAAAGTATCGCGTGCTGCCCTTCCTGAGCTGATTGCCAGTTTACCTCCCTGTGTTAACGGGATGGAGGCATGCTCCGGGGCTCACTACTGGGCAAGACTGTTCCGGCAATATGGCCATGAACCACGTCTGATGGCTTCTAAATTTGTATCTCCTTACCGCATGGCCGGAAATCAGGCAAAAATGATGCAGCTGATGCACAGGCTATCTGTGAAGCAGTTCGTCGCCCGCATATGCGGTTTGTACCCGTTAAGGATGAGAGCCAGCAGGCGATGCAATGCCTACACCGCTCCCGTCAGGGATTTATAGAAGAGAAAACAGCAACGTATAATCGCCTGCGAGGATTGATATCTGAATTCGGCGTCATCGCGCCACAAAGTACAGATTCCCTGCGACACATGGTTTCTGCACAGAAAGATTCTTTACCACTTCAGGTTCAGCAATGTGTTGATGATTTGCTGGAGCACGTTGCTCGCATCGAAGCCAACATAGCTGAATATGATCGGATTTTGTCCCGCATGGCCAAAACAGATCATCGCAGTCAAAGGCTGATGGAATTGAAGGGCGTAGGCCCCACAACGGCCTGTGCGCTGGTCGCCAGTATCGGTAACGCACATGATTTTAAGAATGGACGCCAGCTGGCAGCCTGGCTGGGCCTTACGCCATCGCAGTACAGCAGCTGCGGAAAGTCGAATCTTGGCAGGATAACGAAAGCTGGCGATTCGTATCTGAGAACATTTCTGGTTCAGGGGGGGCGCTCGGTACTGATCGGGGCGGAGAAAAAGACTGATTCATTCAGTCGTTGGGTCTGTTCACTGATCGAGCGCAGAGGATACTGGCGTGCCGTTGTAGCGATCGCCGTCAAAAACGCAAGGCTGTGCTGGGCATCATTGCATTACGGTGATGATGTCAGGCTGTACTCAGCCAGCTAAAGCACGAAACAAAATAACCATCTGTTCTGCAATTCGTTGATGATAAAGGGTTAGACCCCGTGAGGCCTATCTGGCTATTGTACAGGATATACGTATCCGCTTAACGAACAAGAACCTCACGCGCGTCTTTCATCAGGGTCCGAATCGATAACGATTCATTATGACCGTTTATAGTACCGCAAACTCTCCCCTTTATTTTTAACTGTAGTGCAGACAGAAACCGTAAACACCGGCGTTGACATGCCGGGGAAGCCCTTATAGTACAATAATTTTCGATATCCAAACTTACCCCAATTATCCGGATTCCAGCGACTAGCCTAAAAATGAGTATTAATACTATCAATAACTTAAGTGATACCAACTGTCTGAAGATTCCAGGGGCCAGTCTATTCATGTACGAGAATCTGGTGAAGCCATAATCAACTCCGATTGACTTCTGAAGTATTACTCACGTCGCCGCCATGATTGTGCTGATGGTAATGTAACGTAAACATAACCCCACCAATTAACAGCGTAATAGCGGCACTTTCCTGGAGATCCGGAATGCGCTGTGAATAGATAAAACCATATAGCAGCGCGAAAAGGGTTTCAAAAACCACCATCTGCCCTGTCAGTGATACCGGAAGACGCCGGGAACAGAGATTCCACGCCAGATATCCCAGCCATGAGGAGACCACGGCTAACATCATGTTCGTTATCCAAAAGAGCGTTTGGGTGTGTTCCGGTAACGACAAGTCAACTGCAGAAAACCTGAATATACTGGCGATGAGCCATAGCAGTACCGAAACACATCCCGTACACAGGCCTATCAGGAGAGACCACTGGTTACTGGTGTAAGGGAGGTTTTTCAGACAGCGGGAGTTCTCGACAGCGTAACGGCTCCAGCACAGTAATGCAGCGAAGGCACAAAGGATCCCCAGCATCTGCCGTTTTCCTTCTGTAACTTGGTGCGATGATGTTTGTATCGCATGCAGATTAATCAGCACCACACCAGCAATGATAGCCGTCATCGGCAGCAATAATTGCCTGAAGGGCGGAGCATGCTGGTCCCTGCGACCAAGCACCGGAACCATCACCGGAATTAAACCTATCACTAACGATGTCGCGGCAATACCGACCTGCTGTACGGCCACCGCGACGAGCAGAAAATAGAAAACATTGCTCATCAGCGAAAGACGGATTAGCGTCAGCAGATCGCGATGATGCCATACACGGGCAATGTTGCGCCATTGAGGTATAAGTAATATTGCCGCCAGTATCCCATAGGTAGCAAAGCGACCGCAGGTTAACAGCAGTGGTGAGATCTCGGGTAGCAGTACCGGTGGCAGGAAGATGAATCCCCAGCATGCGCCAGCGAGTACGCCAAATGTAATCCCTTGCTTCATGCTGACTCCTTCAATGCCCTTTCAGGTAATCTAGCCCCCGACTGGCGCTCACTCCACGACGACAAAAAATACTGCAGCCGCGGGCTTTTCGGCTGATGGAACAGTTGCGCCGGTGCTCCCTGCTCTTCAATGCAGCCATCGGCAAGAAACAGCACCCGATCGGAGACTTTAGCGGCAAACCCCATCTCATGGGTCACAATCATCATGGTCATACCATCATCGGCAAGATTGCGGATGACCTTTAGCACCTCCCCGACCAGCTCCGGATCAAGCGCTGAAGTCGGTTCATCGAACAGCATAATGGCGGGTTTCATGGTCAATGCCCGGGCGATGGCAACGCGCTGCTGCTGACCACCGGATAACATCGCGGGCCAGCTATCGGCTTTGTCAGCCAGACCAACCCGTGCCAGTTGCGTTTTCGCTTCGGAGTAGGCTGCTTCACAGGAGACCTTTTTAACCCGCCGCAACGGCGTGGCTACGTTATCGAGTACCGTCATATGCGGCCACAGATTAAACTGCTGAAAGACCATACAGACGTCGCGTAAAGCCTGACGGTTTTCCTTGTCGCTTAAACGCCGGCGTTTTTCCCCGCCGAGAGGTTCATAGCCGACGTTCTCGCCATTCACCAGAATGCTGCCGGAGCTATAATCTTCCAAAAAGTTAATACAGCGTAACAGCGTGGATTTACCCGACCCTGAGCCACCAATCACGCAGATGACTTCTCCGGGAGAAATGCTGACATCGATGCCACGTAGAACATGGTTTTCGCCATAATGTTTATTGAGGTTGTTAATCTCAATAGCATAATCACGCATAGTATTAACCTCGGCTTAATTGAGAATAAGAATAATGGCGCTCTATTTTATTACCCAGACGGGAGATACCGATCGCGATCCCCCAATAGACAATGGCCATTAAGGCGTAGATTTCAACCATCGCATAGGTCTGGTTAGCAATGGTCATGGCGGTATTGGTGAGTTCACCGACCGTAATAATGGATAGCACCGACGACTCTTTTACCAAAATGACGCTCTGGCCAACCAATGGCTGGATAATGCGAGCGAGCATTTGCGGCCAGACAATGAAAGTAAATATTTGCCATGGACTTAACCCCAGGTCTGCCGCCGCTTCAACTTGCCCACCTGAGACAGCATTGCGACCCGCACGAAATATTTCCGCAAAATAAGCGGAACCATAACATCCCAGGCACAGTACCCCGACCTGTTGCGCCTCGAGATTAATACCTATATAGGGTCCACCATAAAAGACTAAAAAGAGCTGCACCAGTAACGGCGTGCCGCGAAACACATTAATCCATGCATGATATATCACATTAAATAAAGCCGGTTTTTGTCTTTCGAGAAGAAAAAAACATAGCCCGATCGCCAGCCCCAGCAGGATACCGCCGAGACTCATTTTTAGGGTAATTAAAATACCGGCGGCAATGGCATCTTTATAGGTGAAAAGTATTTCAACATTCATTGTGCTAATACCCTTTGAGCCGAAGATGAGCGGTTTTTCTCTAACCTGGTGCCAACAATACTCAGCCCCCACGAGGTCAGAAAATAAAGGAGACCGCATGCCGTATAAAACTCCAGCGGCCGATAGGTGGTTGAGGCCAGCGTTTGAGTCACTCTCATCAACTCATGGACCGCCACCACCGAGACCAATGCCGAGTTTTTGATAATATCGATGGTTTCATTAATCAAAGCCGGGATCATGGCGCGCAACACCTGCGGCATCTGAATATAAAACAGCGTTTGCGCCGCTGAAAAACCAAAATCTCGTGCCGCTTCCAGTTGGCCTTTGGGCAACATTTTAAAGCCAGCCCGAAGAATCTCTCCTTGAAAGGCTGCGGTATTTAATGAGAGAGCCACAACCGCCGCCAGCAATGGTGAAAGCGTGATCCCTACTGTTGGCAAAGCATAAAATATTAATATCAACTGGACCAGTAACGGCGTTCCACGATAAAAACTGACATAGGTTTTGCAAAAACAACGCACGAGACGCCGCGGAGAGTTTAACCCCAGGCAAATTAACCAACCGAGGATCAATCCTATGACAATCGCGCTCAGCGATACAGCCAGAGTACTGAGCACGCCAATTAATAGCTGAGGGAAATAGGGAAACACCACTGAAATATCAAACATATTGCCCTCCAGTATCCATCAAATTAGTTTGCCGGGGTCGGAACTTGCTCAGGAACGGCCATAGAAAAACCCAGCCACTTCGTTTGTAGCTGCGCCAGTTTTCCCGATTTATTCAACTGCACAATGCCGTCGCTGATAAATTTGACCAGTGAGGCGCTATCCGCATCCTTTCTTCCGGCCCATGCGTACCAAGTGGCCGGGCCAAACGGTGGGCGTACAATTTCAAACGTATCACCACGGGTCTTTACCAACGGCGCGAGGTTCGGCAGCGATTGCACAACCGCATCAACACGGTGCGCCGCTAATGCCGCATAGGCTTCGTTATAATCAATAAAGGCTTTTATTTCTTTAACGCCGTGACCGGTGGTGGGTTTAAGTACCGATGCTTCATATTCTTTTAGCACCGCAATTTGCGGCGCCCCGGCCTGGCTGGCGACAATCATGCCCTGGAGATCTTTGGCGCTATTAATGCGGCTATCCCCTTTGCGTTTCAGAATGGCCACGCTGGCGTCAGAAAAGGGAGCGGTAAAAGCAAATTTTGCTTCACGATCGCGAGTGATGGTTAAAGAAGTTGCCACAAAGTCAAATCGTTTGCTTTCCAGGCCGGGCAAAATCCCTTGAAATGGAATATCCAGCTGAACCACTTTCACCCCGGGTAATCCTTTCATCACTTCCGTGAGAATATCTTTTCCCAGACCGACTATTTTGCCATCTTCAAGCATTTCAAAAGGGGCATAGCGCGCTTCGGTGGCAATCACTATTTCTTTTTTTTGCTTAATATCATCCAGTAAATCAGCCTGGGCCGTAGATATCAATAATGGTGAAAGTTGTAAGGCAGACATAGAAAGTAATAGCCACAGTTTATTTTTCATCAATGTTTCTCCGCGAGTTTGAATGACGATGATAATATTTATTCATTCGCTGAGCGGCGACAAACGGTGGTTTCTAACTGATAACTATTAGCACGGCTAATGGTGATTTTGGCATGAATAGTGCTTATTACAGGTTATTTAGCAACAGAGAAACCGATGATGCAACGAAAACCAGGTTTGCCGTCTCTCGACGGTTTACGCTACTTTGATGCCGCAGCGCGCAATCTCAGTTTTACCCGTGCCGCGCAGGATCTTTTTCTTACTCAGAGTGCAGTAAGCCAAAAAATTCAATCGCTTGAGCAGCAACTTGGCTATCTGGTCTTTCACCGCACTCCCGCGGGACTACGCTTAACCCCGCAGGGTGAACAACTTTTTATCGGAGTGCGCCAGGCCTTTGCCATCCTCGAAACTACGTTGCACCAAACCGGTGAAGAAACCCTTGAGGGCACCATAAAGATTCGGGTTATGCCGTCCTTTGCCACCAAATGGCTGCTTCCCCGATTGCATCAGTTTTATGAGCAGTACCCTATCAGCCTGGAAATTGATGCCGATATGACGCCCGCCAATTTTAAATCTGACGCGGTCGATATCGCCATCACTCCTTTTTGGGTTGATGATAAAAATCTAATTCAACGGCATCTGTTCAACGATGTGATCTATCCCGTGATCAGCCCGGATTTGTTGAAAACACGGCATCTGCGCAGTTACAGCGAACTCTGTGGTTTGCGCTTACTGCATGATTCCATGCCGCAAAATGCCTATAGCACCCATTGGCGCTCCTATTTTGCCCGCCTCGGGCTCTATGACCTGAATGTCGAGGCGGGAACCGGATTTTCCCGCGCCGACCTCGTACTCCAGGCCGCCTGCGCCGGCCAAGGAATCGCCTTAAGCCGTCACTCTTTGTGTGCGACGGAAGTGAGCAATGGCGCACTGATTCGCCCTTTTACCGATATCGTCGAAGACGGACAGGTGTGGTTAACCTGCCCGCGTAATAATGAGAAACGGCCACGCGTTCAGGCGTTGATTAACTGGCTGACACAAGAAACCGCACGTCATATTGCAGAGCGAACGCAAATTCTCGGTGAATATACGCTGCATAAGGCCGGCTAATGACGGCAAATTAATAATCTCCGTTTGTAGCAAGATATCGTTTTCCAGATGATGGCATCACGCCATTATCAACGACGGAGTTTATTATGAGCATGCCAGATATTATTGAATTAGCTAATGGGCAAAAAGTTAAAGGAACGTTCAGCTCCCATGAGATGCAGCGCCGACTGTCGGGGTTACGGGCCACCATGGAAGCAGACAGCATTGATGCAGTTATTTTAACCTCGATTCATAATATTAATTACTACGGCGATTTTTTATATTGTAGTTTTGGTCGCCAGTATGCCTTGGTAGTGACACCGAGCCAGTCATTTTTAATTACCACCAATATCGATGGAGGTCAGGGATGGCGCCGCAGCTACGGTGCAAATATCGTTTACACGGACTGGCAGCGCGATAATTATTACCGTGCAGTACGTAAAGTGGTTCCTGATAATAGCCGGCGGATTGCACTGGAAGGCGATCATGTAACGATCGAACAGCGCGCTAAATTTTGCCATTACCTTTCTCAGACACAGTTTATTGATATTGCACCGGCGACGATGCGTATGCGCATGATTAAGTCTGCCGAAGAGATTGCGCTGATTAAAATTGGTGCTCAGGTCGCCGACCTCGGCGGCGCGGCATGCGTCGCAGCGATTGCCGAAGATGTTCCGGAGTATGACGTTGCCCTGGCAGCCACCTCGGCGATGACCCGGGAAATCGCGAAACGCTTGCCGCATATTGAATTGCGCGATACCTGGACGTGGTTTCAGTCTGGCCTGAATACCGACGGTGCTCACCATCCGGTGACGACCCGTCGCCTCAAGCAAGGGGATATTTTATCACTGAACTGTTTTCCCATGATTGCCGGCTACTATACCGCGCTGGAGCGTACACTGTTCCTCGGTCAGCCTAGCGATGAGCAATTGCGTCACTGGGAGATCAACTGTGAGGTGCACCGCCGTGGGCAGGCGCTCATTCGCCCTGGCGCCCGTTGTTGCGATATCGCCGCCTCGCTCAATGAAATTTATCGCGAGCATGACCTGCTGCAGTATCGGACTTTTGGCTATGGTCACTCCTTCGGCGTTCTGAGCCACTATTATGGCCGCGAAGCCGGTTTAGAATTACGCGAGGATATTGAAACCGTTTTAGCGCCGGGAATGGTAGTCTCAATGGAACCGATGATCATGCTGCCAGAGAACATGCCGGGACACGGCGGTTATCGCGAACACGATATCCTGGTAGTCACCGAAAATGCAGCAGAGAACATTACCCATTTCCCTTATGGTCCTGAGCATAACATTATAGAAAAATAGCAGATAAGCATGCCTAATGTAGAATGCATCAATATATCAGCACCTTCTGGTGCTGATTATTTTGCCCGGCTTTGTAATATGAGCGTCATTATCTAAATTCAACAGGAAATAATGTGATGCTCTATCTTCCTCAGATCAGTTCAGTGGAAATGACTCTAAATCATTGATAGTGTTTTATTGTCATGTAGTACTCAATGTGACCTACCCAGCGTTTATTAACATACCCCAATATTAGTAATGTATTCATAAGCCACATGAGGACATCCCTGTAATAGCCCCCGTTTAAACCGGACACTTCACCAGTAAGACATAGGCATAGAGCTATGTTTAAGGAGTGTCCTGTGCAAAGAATCGAAGTGATCACTGGCGAGCAAAAGCGCCGCCGTTATACTCCCGAAGAGAAAGCCCGTTTTGTAGCGCTCGCCATGCAGCCCGGCTACACCGTCTCACTCGTTGCCCGGCAATACGGCATCACTCCCAGTCTTATTTTTAAGTGGAAACGACTCATGAACGAGGGTGGCAAGTCTGCGATCGCCGCAGGCGACGAGGTGCTCAGCGTCTCCGAGCTCAAAGCGCTGGAGAAAAAAGTCAAACAGCTTGAACAGATGCTGGGACGCAAAACGATGGAAGCCGAAATCCTTCGCGACGCGCTTGAGATAGCCCAGGCAAAAAAGTTGATATCGCGCATGCCATTGCTGCCACCGGACGATATCCCCTCATCCGAATAGCAGAAGTGCTCTGTGTATCGCGTTCGAATCTGTATGACCGGTTACTGGATAAACGCCAGCACCGGTCAGCCCGCTACAGCAAAGACGATGACGCCCGACTGTTACCGCTTATCCGCCAGATATGCAGCGAGCGGGCAACAAACGGCTATCGTCGCGTGACTGCGCACCTCAATCGTGCGCTGAAGGAACATAACTGGCGAGTTAACCCCAAACGTGTTTACCGGATCATGCGCCAGAATGCGCTGTTGCTTGAGCGAAAACC
>OLJC01000175.1_pt1 | contig 21785 bp, 18 predicted proteins | sample 1601461 | NCBI WGS metagenome assembly OLJC01 (sample SAMN04436803, study PRJEB24849) | human gut metagenome | biome: human gut; feature: NICU; material: stool | host: Homo sapiens | place: USA: Saint Louis, MO | collected 2011-06-13 | reverse complement strand
GTGCAGGGCGCTGGCAAAAAATCCGTGCGCAAACACGATACGGTGATAGGGCGTTTCATCGTCAGCCGGAAGGTAGATCGGCTCATCGTCGCCTTTAATCAGGCGGGTATTAAATTCTTCGGCAAAGCAGCTGTCGAAAAGGTCTATCAGCTGCTGATAATGGTGTTGCTGTTGCATTAATGAATTCCCAACCACTGCAAAATCTCAGCCCCGTGGCTGTCATAAAGAAGTTTCGCGCTCATCACCGCCGAGACGATAACGATCATCGGCCGGATCAGCGACTGCCCTTTACTCAGCACCAGCCGGGACCCGACACGGGCGCCAATAAACTGGCCGGCCATCATCACAAAGCCGGTGGCCCAGATAACCTTTCCACCGATGATAAACAGCAGCAGGCCGCCGACGTTTGAGGTGGCGTTCAGCAGCTTGGCATGGGCCGTCGACTTGGCAAGGTTAAACCCGGCCAGAGTGACAAAAGCCAGGGCGTAAAACGAACCGGCGCCGGGGCCGAAAAAGCCATCGTAAAACCCTACGCTACCGCCGGCGACCAGCGCAAACGGCAGACCGTAAAGCCGACGCTGCCGGTCGGCTTCGCCCAGTTTCGGCATCAGCAGGAAATAAAGGCCGATGCCAATCACCAGCAACGGCAGGATCTGCTTCAGAATATCGGATTGCACGTGCTGCACCAGCAGCGCTCCGGCGGTTGAGCCGATAAAGGTCATCAGAATATTCAGCTTCTGATCGGCCAGATCAACCACCTTGCGGCGGACAAAATAGAGGGTCGCCGATAGCGACCCGCCGCAGGCCTGCAGCTTATTGGTCGCCAGCGCCTGGGCTGGCGGCATGCCGGCCGCCATCAGCGCAGGGACAGTCAATAAGCCCCCGCCTCCCGCCAGTGAGTCAATAAAACCGGCCAGGATGGCGACAAAGAAGAGTACCACCAGCACCAGCGGCGATACGGCAAACAACTCGATAAAACTATCCATTACAGCACATGCTCATCCAGTAGCGCCTGGCAGGAAGGCGGCAGCGGCGGCGGCGTCTTCTTCACAGGGGGGGTAGACCCGGGTTTAGGTGGTTCGAACCAGCTCTGCAGCTCCGCTCCGCAGCCATCGCCGGGCGGCGGCGGCGCCTGATCCTCGCACTCCAGACTTCCCGCCGGGCAACGCAGTCGGACGTGCATATGAGCGCGATGCTGGAACCAGGGACGGACTTTACGCAACCACTGGCGGTCGCTGCCCGCGTCCAGGCACAGCTGCTGTTTAATCGCCGGGTTGACGAAGATGCGGGTAACTTCGCTATCTTCCGCCGCCAGCTTGATTAGCTGGCTGATTTGCGGGCTCCATAGCGACGGCACCACATGCTTGCCATCGCTGGCGACCAGGTCCAGCGCCTGCGGCTTCAACAGCTGGGACGATGTCCAGCGCGTTTGCGGCAGCTGAAGGAAGATATCGACATCGAGGCCCGTCTGGTGGCTGGCGTGCCCGCCGTTAAAGCGCCCGCCCGCCGGCATCCCCATGTCGCCAATCAGCACGGTTCCCATTCCTTTATTGTGCACCTGATTACTCAGGCGCTGAATAAACTGAACCAGATCCGGATGACCGAAGTAGCGACGCTGATCGGTACGCATCACCTGATAGCCGGGGGCACTCAGGGGGAGCGCCTCGGCGCCAACGATACAGCCATTGGAAAACGCGCCGATTGACTGGGCGCTGCCGCCGATCGGTTGGGTTATTTTCTGCCATGGCGTGGCGGCCAGGCTACCGGCGCTAGCCAACAGCGCAAGCAGTGCGATAACGGTGTTTTTCATGGTTACCAGCGTGGAATTGTCGTCGTCACGTCGCCATTCTGCGCGCGCTGACGCATAAAGTGATCCATCAGAACGATCGCCAGCATCGCCTCAGCGATCGGTACGGCGCGGATGCCGACGCACGGATCGTGACGCCCTTTGGTGATCATCTCCACTTCTTCGCCAAAGCGGTTAATCGTATGACCGGGAACGGTAATACTGGAGGTAGGCTTCAGCGCGATGTTGGCAACGATCTGCTGGCCGCTGCTGATGCCGCCAAGAATGCCGCCGGCGTGGTTGCTCTGGAACCCGGCTTTGGTGATCTCATCGCGGTTTTCGCTGCCGCGCAGCTTCACCACCTCGAAGCCGTCGCCAATTTCCACCCCTTTCACGGCGTTGATGCTCATCAGCGCGTGGGCGATATCGGCATCCAGGCGGTCGAAGACCGGCTCGCCGAGGCCTGGCGGTACGCCGTCAGCCACTACCGTCACTTTCGCGCCAATGGAGTCGCCCTCTTTTTTCAGGCCGCGCATCAGTTCATCCAGGGCGTCGATTTTATCCGGGTCCGGACAGAAGAAGGGGTTCTGCTCAACCTGATCCCAGTCTTTGATGGCCAGCGGAATATCGCCCATCTGCGTCAGGCAGCCGAGAATGACGATGCCAAACTTCGCGGCAAGGTATTTTTTGGCAATCGCCCCGGCCGCTACGCGCATCGCGGTTTCGCGCGCAGAAGAACGACCGCCGCCGCGATAGTCGCGCAGACCATACTTTTGCTCGTAGGTGTAATCGGCGTGGCCCGGACGGAACAGATCTTTGATCGCGCCGTAATCCTGCGAACGCTGATCGGTGTTCTCAATCAGCAGACCGATACTGGTCCCGGTGGTAACGCCTTCGAAGACGCCGGAGAGGATTTTGACCTGATCCGGCTCGCGACGCTGCGTGGTATAACGCGAGGTACCCGGGCGACGACGATCGAGGTCGTGCTGCAGGTCGGCTTCGGTCAGCGGGATGCCCGGCGGCACGCCGTCAACGATGCAGCCCAGCGCCAGACCGTGCGATTCGCCGAAGGTAGTGACGCGAAAGAGTTGTCCAATTGTATTTCCTGCCATCACGGCTCCAATCTTTTTCGTTATGTTGGCGTGTTGTTTTTTTAGTCTTTATAAATACCGAAGTGCGCACGGGCGTCAATCAGCTGCTGTTTGGTCAGCATAAAGACCCCGTCGCCGCCGTTATCAAACTCAAGCCAGGTAAACGGCACATCCGGATACTGCTCCATCAGATGTACCATGCTGTTACCGACTTCACAAATCAGAATCCCGTCGTCGCTGAGATAATCCGGCGCGTTGCCGAGGATACGGCGCGTTAGCTTCAGGCCGTCGCTTCCGGAGGCCAGCCCCAGCACCGGCTCATGCTCATACTCTTCCGGCAGATCGGCCATGTCCTCTTCATCGACATACGGCGGATTGGTGACGATCAGATCGTACTGCAGCTTCGGCAGATCGCGGAACAGATCGGAACGGATCGGCGTAACGTGATGGATCAGGCCGTGGGACTCAACGTTGTGCTCGGCGACGGCCAGCGCGTCCGGGGAGATATCTACCGCATCGACTTCCGCTTCCGGGAAGGCATAGGCGCAGGCGATGGCAATGCAGCCGCTACCGGTGCACATATCAAGGATGTGCTGCGGCTTATGGTTAATCAGTCCGGCAAACTGGTTATTGATCAGTTCGCCAATCGGGGAGCGCGGCACCAGCACCCGCTCATCAACGTAAAACTCATGCCCGCAGAACCACGCTTTGTTGGTCAGATAGGCGACGGGAATACGCTCGTTCACGCGGCGAATCACCCGCTCTACAATGCGGTGTTTCTCGCTGGAGGTCAGGCGCGCAGTGCGCATGTCTTCCGGGATATCCAGCGGCAGATACAGTGAAGGCAGCACCAGCTGTACCGCCTCGTCCCACGGGTTATCAGTCCCGTGACCGTACCAGATATTAGCAGCGCTGAAACGGCTTACCGCCCAGCGCAGCATGTCCTGAATGGTATGCAGCTCATTGACTGCCTCATCAACAAAAATTTTATCCACGACATCCTCCAGGGCACACTCTGCTATAAATTCGGCGGCTAGTGTGCCATGAAGACGGCGATAAATCAGCATTCTTGCGATAAGGGGCGGGGGAAAAAACAGGTTTTCCTTGCCCGAAGGGATATTGAGTCGGGTAAACTAGCGCAAAGTATGAATGAGAGCGGACAATGAAAAAGAAGACATCGCTTAGCGAGGAGGATCAGGCGCTGTTCCGTCAGCTGATGACCGGCACGCGGAAGATCAAACAGGACACTATTGTTCACCGCCCGCAGCGCAAGAAAATTACCGAGGTTGCTCCTAAGCGTTTGCTGCAGGAACAGGTCGATAACAGCCACTATTTTTCCGATGAGTTTCAACCGCTACTGAATACCGAAGGCTCGACGAAATATGTCCGCCCCGACGTCAGCCATTTCGAGCTGAAAAAGCTGCGCCGTGGAGATTATTCGCCTGAGCTGTTCCTCGATCTGCATGGGCTTACCCAGCAGCAGGCCAAACAGGAGCTGGGCGCGCTAATTGCCGCCTGCCGCCGCGAGCATGTGTTTTGCGCCTGCGTGATGCACGGGCACGGGAAACACATCCTCAAACAGCAAACCCCGCTGTGGCTGGCGCAACATCCGCATATTATGGCGTTTCACCAGGCACCAAAAGAGTACGGCGGTGACGCCGCACTGCTGATATTGATTGAGGTCGAGGAGTGGCAACCGCCGGAGCTGCCGTAACGGCGGGCTCCGGGGGGCCGTCAGATGGCGTTGGCCATCTTGAGGTTGCAGGGGCTTTTTTGCCAGAGGAACTCACCTTTGCCGTCGGCATCCAGCGTCACGCAGGCGATAGCCGAGGTGGTGAACATCGGGGGCGTTTCCCCCGGACACAGCTCTGAGACCAGATACCCCACCAGCGGCAGGTGGGAGACAACCAGCGCCGTCGCCACGCCTTCATTCGCCAGCGCCTGCAGATAGGCGCTCACCATTCCCACATCACCGCACGGCGTGAGCTCCGGCATCACGTCGACATGTTTCGGCAGGTTCATGCACTCCCCAACAATATCCAGCGTCTGTTCCGCACGCAGATAGGGACTGACAAGAACGCGCTCAATATCCACTTTTTGACCTTTCAGCCAGGTTGCCATCTGACGAGACTCATCACAACCGCATACGGTTAATGGACGAACCGAGTCACTGGCTGCATCGAGGGCAGCGTCGCCGTGACGCATAATAAAAACTTGCATATTGCACCGCTTTTGTTAACCAGAAGCACCGTAGTTTGGCCTGCGAAGACAATACGCAGGTGACCCGGTGGCCGGGCATTGTGCCTGATCCATTCCACGAATGAAACGCTGTTTTTTACCTCAATGGCGTAAGTATAGTCAATCATTGTTTACAAAACAGCCAATCAACAGCGTCGTCCGCAGCCGGATTTACCTTCTTTGACCACAACTTAGGTCAGCCGTTCATCCGCTGGCCAAAAGGTGGTCCCCTGTTCAGCCATGCGTAATAAAGTGTCACAGGGTGTAAAACGTGGGCCGAACTGGGCGGCCAGGCGCTGCAGGATCGCGGCAACTTCACCCGCGCCGATAGTATCCATATACCGGAACGGGCCGCCAAGAAATGGCGGAAACCCTATACCAAAGACGGCGCCGATATCGCCATCACGCGCGCTCCGGATAATCTGCTCATCAAAGCAGCGCGCCGCTTCGTTAAGCATCATCATCACACAGCGCTCCGCCACCTGCTGCGCGGAAAGCCGCGACTGCGGGCGGCCGATGCCGAGCAGCGGATAGACTGCCGGGTCGGGCCGTTTTTTGCTTTTACGCCCTTTTGTCTCATAAAGATAGAAACCACGATTATTTTTTCTGCCTTTGCGATCGTCCTTCAAAATCGCGTCAATGATGTTTGCAGGCGGGCTAAAACGTTCTCCAAACGCGCTCTCCAGCACGGGGATAATTTTGGTGCCGGTATCGATACCCACCTCATCCAGCAGTTGAATCGGCCCCACCGGGAAACCGAATTTAACCAACGCGTTATCAATGACTTCAATTGGTTCGCCTTCCACCAGCAGGCGCATCGCTTCATTGATATACGGCGCGAGGATACGGTTCACATAGAACCCCGCTTTATCTGCGACAACAATCGGCGTTTTCCCCTGCCGTTTAGCCAGCTGCACCACGGTGGCGATAGTCTGCGGGTCGGTTCCCTTGTGCGGGATCACCTCAACCAGCGGCATTTTTTCCACCGGACTGAAAAAATGCAGGCCGATTACCTGCCCCGGGCGGCTGGCGTGAGCGGCAATATCGCCGATTGGCAACGATGAGGTATTCGACGCAAAGATGGTCTGCGGCCCGCCGTATTGTTCCACTTCGCTGACCATCCGCTGTTTGAGAGCCAGGTCTTCAAATACCGCCTCGATCACCACATCGCGATGAGCAAAGCCCTGATAGTCGGTAGTGCCGGAGATCAGCGCCATCTGACGATCGCGCTCCACTGGGCGCAGTCGACGCTGACGAACCTGTTTATTCAGCAGATCCCAGCTGTACTTTAAGGCGTGGTTGATGCCACGCGGCTGGATATCTTTAATCCGCACCGGCAGCCCACCCTTACAGGCGGTCACATAGGCGATCCCCCCGCCCATCAAGCCACCGCCCAGTACTGCAACGCTTCTCAGCGAACCGGGGCCCGCCTCGGCGCCAGGGTCTTTTTTCAGATCGGTACTGGCAAAGAAGATCGATCGCAGCGCCTGCGACTGCGGGCTCATCGCCAGTTCGCCAAATGCGCGCGCCTCTTCAGCGTATCCGCTGCTGCAGCCATGGGCCAGACCATTCTCGACGACCTGCAAGATTCGCTTCACCGCCGGGTAATTTCCCTGCGTTTTGCGCTGCGTTTGTTTACCGACAAACTGGAATAACAGATGGCGCCCCAGGGGCCCTGCCAGTACGCGTTCACGAACAGGCACCTCCCGGCTGGTCGGTCGTCCCTTCAGCGCCAACTCCACCGCCGCCTGCAGTAAAATCGCCTGCGGCACCACCTCGTCCACCAGACCGGCCTTCAGCGCCTGCCGCGGCCGCAGCTGCTTGCCGGTGAGCATCATATCCAGCGCGGTGCTTACCCCGATCAGCCGCGGTAAACGCTGCGTCCCGCCGGACCCCGGCAGCAGGCCAAGCTGTACCTCCGGCAAGCCGAGTCGGGTTTTTTCGTCATCGCTACAGATACGGCCATGACAGGCCAGCGCCAGCTCCAGACCGCCGCCAAGGCAGGCGCCGTGGATAGCGGCAATCACCGGGATCGACAGGCCATGGATCTCAGCCATAATCTGCTGTCCCTGGCGCGCCAGCGCTTCCGCCTCCTGCGCGCTGCGGCAGCGGGCAATCATGTTGATATCAGCGCCGGCGATAAAGTTATCCGCTTTGGCGGAGATAAATACTACGCCGCGCACTGACTTATCGTCACGTAACTGGCGTATCAATCCCCGTACCTGACTGCCAAATTCGGCTTTCAGGGTATTCATTTTTTCACCCGGGGCATCAATGGTGATCACCGCGATTTTGTCCGCACGGACCTCAAGCTTAAAAGCGGAAACAGTATCCATTATTCAGCCTCCACGATCATCGCCGCACCCAGACCACCAGCCGCGCAGGCCGTCACCAAACCAAATCCCCCGCCCCGTCGCCGCAGCTCATGCAGCGTCTGGGTGATCATCCGCGCGCCGGTGGCGGCGAAGGGGTGACCGTAGGCGATAGAGCCGCCGAGGACGTTAAACTGGCTTTCATCTACCTCACCGGTGGCCTGCGAGCGGCCCAGCACCTCGCGGGCAAAGCGGTCGCTTGCCAGACACTGGAGATTGGCCAGCGTCTGCGCGGCGAAAGCTTCGTGCATATCGATAAGCGTGAGATCCGCCAGCGTCAGGCCAGCGCGCTCCAGCGCCAGCGGCGTGGACCACGCGGGCCCCAGCAGCATATCCTGCCAGACGTCGATGGCGGTAAAGGCGTAGCTGCGCAGATAGCCCAGCGGCCTCAGCCCCAGCTCTTTAGCCCGCGACTCGGTCATCAGGATCACCGCTGCCGCGCCGTCCGTCAGCGGCGTACTGTTGGCGGCGGTGACGGTGCCATGTTTGCGGTCAAAGGCCGGGCGTAACTTCTGATAATCTGCGAGCGTTGAATTTTTACGAATATTGTTGTCCTGCTCGAGCGGTTCGCGGAAAGGGGGAGCATAGGCGGTCATCACCTCTGCGGACAGTTTACCCTCTTCCCAGGCTTTCGCTGCCAGCTGGTGCGAACGATGCGCCAGGGCATCCTGTTGCTCGCGGGAGATCCCCCAGCTTTTCGCCATCTGCTCGGCGGTATCGCCCATCCGCAATCCGGTTGAATATTCAGCCACCGCCGGGGGGACCGGCAGCAGGTCGCGTGGCCGCAGACGGGAAAACAGCTTCAGCTTTTGGCTCAGCGTGCGTGCCTTATTGGCATCCACTAGCGTGCGGGCCAGCGTTTTACTGACCCCAATGGGCAGGACAGAGGAGGAGTCGGCGCCGCCGGCAATACCGGCGCGGATGGTGCCGGCCATCAGGCTTTCAGCGACGTTCGCCACGGCCTGGAAACTGGTGGCGCAGGCGCGGCTGACGCTATAGGCGTCGGTATGTACGCTCATGCCGGTACCCAGCACAATTTCCCGGGCGATGTTCGGCGCTTCCGGCATCTGCACCACCTGGCCAAAGACCAGTTGCTCGATGACTTCGGCAGGAATGTCGCTGCGCGCCAGCATCTCGCCAACCACCATTTTTCCTAAATCAATGGCTGGAACGCCATGAAAAGCCGTAGCCTGACGAGCAAATGGCGTGCGTAACCCCGTGACAATGGCAATGCGATCGCCCTGACGGGTGATAAGCGGTAATGCCTGACTCATAACACTCCCCTGTTAACCAAGACAACCAAGTGGTCTGACCTGATAACATTCTTAACTAATTTTTTACATTAAGCCAATCGGAGAAGCGCAAAATTGCGAGCCAAAACACAGTGAAAAGAAAAGGAAACGCCCCTTATCAGGGGCGTCGAGGGGGAAGGATTAACGTAAGCCCAGCTGGAAGATCAGGGATTCTGCTTCGCAGCTGAAAACAAAATCGATATCCAGCTGCACACCGCCGTCAACGTCAGTGAAGGTTGGGTTAATTTGGCACGGCTCAGATTCGACATTGCGGGCTTTTTCGCTTAACGCGGCGAGCGTTTGCTCGGCTTCAGCGCGGTTGGCGAATACGCGGCTGTAGGAGGCGGTGCAGTCGGTGTTGTCAACAATCGTGCCAACATCCATACAGCAGCAAACCGGGGTTTCATCAGCGCTACATTTACTCATCGTAGATTTCCTCTGGAGATGCACCTTCGGTGCCAGAAAAATGATGTGCTTATTTTACGCCCTGTCCCCGGTGAGCCTCCAGCCGAGAATCGCTCTGCCGGCGTTAAGTGACAGAAATCACACTTAAAAATGATCTAAAACAAAAATCCCCTTCTGTCCCCCTTGCTCTCTCCGAGATTTTTGCCAGCTGGATCGCGTTTCTGTTATCACAATTGAAAAACTTCATAAACATACTTGCAACAAATCATCTGGTCAGACCTATACTCAGCGCACTGGTCTGATTTCTTGGTTGTACCGCAGACCCTACACTCCCGCGCTTCTGTTACGGCATGTAACATAGTTTAAAAAAAAATAACTCAATGAGGTTATGGGCATGAGCCAGAAAACCCGCTTTACCCAATCTGCCCTTGCAGTGGCTGTCGCACTTGTTTCCACCCAGGCCTGGTCAGCAGGCTTCCAGCTCAACGAATTCTCTGCATCGGGGCTGGGTCGTGCCTATTCCGGTGAAGGGGCGATCGCTGACGATGCTGGTAATGCCAGTCGTAACCCGGCATTAATTATGATGTTTGACCGCCCGACCATGTCGGCGGGCGCCGTGCTTGTCGACCCGGGCGTTAATGTTTCGGGCACCTCTCCCACCGGCAAGAGCCTGAAAGCAGACAATATCGCCCCGACGGCGTGGGTGCCCAACTTCCACTTTGTCGCGCCGATTAACGACCAATTTGGTTGGGGGGCGTCTATCACCTCTAACTATGGTCTGGCAACAGAGTATAACGATGATTATGCGGCCGGCAGCATGGGCGGTAAAACCGACTTGACCACCGCGAACTTCAACCTGAGCGGCGCCTACCGCCTCGACAGCAACTGGAGCTTCGGCTTAGGCTTTGACGCGGTCTACGCCAAGGCGAAGATCGAGCGCTATGCAGGCGATCTGGGGCAGATTGTCGCAGGCTCTGGCGCGCTGCCGCCGGCGCTGGCGGGCCAGGTAGCGAAGATCCCGGCCGACACGCAGATCGCCCATCTTAATGGCAACGCGTGGGGCTTCGGCTGGAACGCCGGGATCCTCTATGAGCTGGATAAGAATAACCGCTACGGTTTAACCTACCGTTCTGAGGTCAAGATCGACTTCGACGGTAACTACCGCAGCAGCCTGCCGGCGGCCTATAACCAGATCCTCGGCAACTTCGGCCTGCCGGCGGGCACCAGCGGCCAGACGACAAATGGTTCGCTAACCCTTAACCTGCCGGAAATGTGGGAGCTGTCCGGCTATAACCGCGTGGCGCCGCAGTGGGCGGTCCACTATAGCCTGACCTACACCAGCTGGAGTCAGTTCCAGGAGCTGAAAGCCACCGGCAGCAACGGCCAGACGCTGTTCTATAAAGAGGAAGGCTTCAAGGACGCCTATCGTCTTGCGCTGGGGACCACCTATTATTATGACGATAACTGGACCTTCCGTACCGGTATCGCCTTCGATGACAGCCCGGTGCCGGCTAATAACCGCTCTATCTCTATTCCGGACCAGGATCGCCTGTGGCTGAGCGCGGGTACCACCTACGCGTTCAATAAAGATGCCTCGGTTGACGTCGGCGTTTCATACATGCACGGGCAGCATGTTGAAATTAAGGAAGGCCCGTATACCTTCCGTTCCGAAGGAACCGCCTGGCTGTACGGCGCTAACTTCAACTACCGCTTCTGATAAGCAGCGCGCCACAAAAAAGGGTGAACATTATGTTCACCCTTTTTTTATCATTCGCCGATCACTGTGAATCGATATCCTTCAGCTCATCCTGAATAGCCTGAGCATTCGGGTTGTCCGCCGGGGTCAGCTTACCGCCGTTGGCGATAAAGTCATGACGCTGGAAGTAGGCTTCACGCATCAGAATGTAAGGGTCGGAAGACTGGCGCAGCAGGCCGTCGGAATCCAGCAGCTGAGCACGTGTCTCAATCCCTTCCACCGCCCATTTACCGATCGACATCGGCCAGGTCAGCCAGGAGAGCACCGGATACAAGCCATCGGCCATATCGCCGCCTTCGTCGCGCAGGGTAAAGCTTCCATAGAACGGCAACTGAACATACGGGCCATAGCCAACGCCATAATGCCCAAGCGTACTGCCGAAACGATGTGGCTCAACCCGCTGTAGCTGCGGATTCGCCATCCCGGCCACATCGATAAGCCCACCCATACCGAGAATGGTGTTCAGGAAGAAGCGGGTAAAATGCACCATACCTTTATAGGGGTCGCCCTGCAGGAAGTAGTTCACCATCACTGCCGGCTCTTCCAGGTTACTGGTAAAATTGCTTAACCCGTTGCGCGCCGGCTGTGGGACGTAGTCGCGCCATGCCACCGCGACGGGGCGAAGCACGTAAGGATCAACCACGTTAAAGTTGAAGTTAAACATCGTGCGGTTAAACCCTTCTAACGGGTCTGAGCGCCCCTGCGGCCGATCGCCAGAGCTGGAACTGGCACATCCCACCAGCAATGTGGCGCCAAGCGCAAGCGCCGACAGGCGATAATTCATAGATGTCTCCCTGGTTTTTATGGCTATCGCGAGTTGCCATCCATGACGGAAAGACAACGCTTCCGCCCGTAAAGATGTGAGCGATTGTAACAGCACGTTGAACGATGTCTATATCACCCAAGTTGTTGATTTGATCTTAGCCTGGGAATAACGAAATCGCGGGGCTCCTATTCTACCGGAGCGACAAAAATCTGACGTTACCATTTTTGCGATTTCAGAGTATGCCCAGCCAGACGGCAGGGAAAGCCGCTACGCTATAACTATACAGATTGATAGCGAGGGCCACGAAATGGATGAACTAGACAATAACAAATTAAAGGCAGAGGATGACGAAAGAGAAGTGGAAAGTGAGGAAAATCAGCGTGGTGAAGAGATCGAAGTAAATGAAGATCGCCTTCCCTCGCGGGCGATGGCGATCCATGAACATATTCGCCAGGAAGGGGAAAAAGAGATGGAGCGCGATGCGCTGGCCCTGCTATGGTCAGCGATTGCGGCCGGCCTGTCGATGGGGGCCTCCCTGCTGGCGAAGGGAATTTTTCACGTCAAACTGGAGGGGATCCCGGGCGGTTTTTTGCTGGAAAACCTCGGCTACACCTTCGGCTTTATTATCGTAATTATGGCCCGCCAGCAGCTGTTCACTGAAAATACGGTCACCGCCGTTCTGCCAGTGATGCATAATCCCACCCTCGGTAACGTCGGTTTGCTGATGCGGCTATGGTCGGTGGTGCTGGCGGGCAATCTCATCGGTACCGCGGTGGCCGCATGGGCCTTCAATTATATGCCTATTTTTGATGAGCCAACCCGTCAGGCCTTTGTCAGCATCGCCGAAGACGTAATGAAAAACAGTCCGACAGAGATGTTCGCCAATGCGATTATTTCCGGCTGGCTGGTCGCCACCATGGTCTGGATGTTTCCTGTCGCCGGCGCCGCCAAAATCGTGGTGATTATTCTCATGACCTGGCTTATCGCCCTGGCGGATACCACCCATATTGTGGTGGGCTCGGTCGAGATCCTTTATCTGGTGTTTAATGGAAATCTGCCCTGGAGCGACTTTATCTGGCCGTTCGCCCTGCCGACCCTGGCGGGAAATATCTGTGGCGGGACCTTCATCTTCGCACTGCTGAGCCATGCGCAGATCCGTAACGATATGAGCAGCAAGCGAAAAGCGGAAGCCCGCGCCCAGGCGGCGGAGAAAGGGAAAAAGGCCGACCGGGCATAAAAAAAGCGCCCTGAGTGGCGAGGGTTTAAGCAGTCAGACGGTATGGCTCTTACTCAGGCGGGCAAAAAACGCTATACTCGTGCCGCCTTGTCCCCTTAGTTAAATGGATATAACGAGCCCCTCCTAAGGGCTAGTTGCAGGTTCGATTCCTGCAGGGGACACCATATAAACGTTGCCCGCCATTCACCACGATGACCTAAACGCCAGCCAGAACGTATTCTTCTCGTAATCATAATTAGCCAACGATTTCAGTATGGTTAGTCCTGCCAGAAAGGAACGTGTCTTTGTCAATCACGCACACAATAAACCGACAGCAACGCGCATTTCTGCGTACAATACCTTCTGACTTTTTCAGTCACTAGCCGCGACCTTTTATAACCTTCTCTGGACGATACAGGAGCCAGGCGTTGATATGAAACAGATCACCCTCAGCGATATGCAGCAGCAGAGCGAAGCGGCAGCCAGTGCTCCGCGCCTGCGTGCCCATCGCAATTTTCATCCCGAACTGAGCGACCCGATACAGCGTCTGGCCATCGCCATGGAACCCGGCACCTATATCCGCCCCCACCGGCACAGGCATACTTTCGAACTTTTGCTGCCGCTGAAAGGCCGTTTTGTGGTGCTGAATTTTGATGACCACGGCGTGGTCACCAACCGGGTGGTGCTGGGTGAAACCTGTACGGCGCTGGAAATGGAGGCTGGCACCTGGCATACGGTGCTCTCGCTCGACGCAGGCGGCATGGTATTTGAAGTCAAACAAGGCGCTTATCAACCGCTTGCCGAAATGGACACTATGGCCTGGGCGCCTGCTGAAGGCCAGCCAGGCACTGCCGAAATGATGGCCTGGTATGCCATCGCGCAACCGGGTGACCGCTTCCTGTCTATGCCGCAATAACTACAGGTAGGTTCGACAGGCGCCGCAGGCGTCTGTTTGATACTTCCTGCCGACCACAAAGTTTGCCAAATTGACCGTCCCTTTTTTCGTGCTCCGCTCATACTCACCTTAAATATTGCTGCTAAACAGGAAGAAACGCTTATATTCAGCAAACTATTTTTCTCTACGAATAAGAGATGATAAGATAACGGGAAAGAGTAAATATCGGCAGCAAAACAATAAAAACAGCCAATTTATCGATATATTATTCTCAATGTGAATGGATTTTGTTAATCAGGTAAAGGAAGTCAGCAGAAAAAAATAAATCATTGTTATTGATGCTTTTGCTCACCATGGCGATTTATTTTTTCATCGACATACAATTCTTATGAATATTACAGAACGGAATATCTGGAAGCTAAATAATTTACCGCCAATGGAGTATTGCTCTCTGGCGCGGGCGCAAAAATTATTAAACTGCGAACTGGAAGACATTCTTCACTGGCATGATATTGGCGCAATCAATCTATGTCTTAAGCTTAACCCAACGCCGGGAATATTAAAAATCGCCGTCCTCTCCCATCAGGAAAAAGAGGTAACCAGCGCGTTTAATCCATTTACCTCAGTCGAGGCAGGAGAAACACTCTGGTCGCATCACTCCCATATCCGCAGCATTCTGCGGCTTGAAGGCGATATTCCGACGATGGAAACCCTGCGCGGAAATACGGTAACCCAGTTCAACGTAAAGGTATTTGCTTCAGGGCTCTGGCATCCACACTGTCGGAACCTAATGGCGCTGCTGGAGGCGCCAGATGATATTCTTTACGAAAACCGCCTCAGCATGATGCTGCCGGATAAACCATTTGTTTATTGTCATTTCATTCCAGAGGAAGACGAACGCCCCTCGATATCATTGAACCGCATCTATATCACCAGCCAGGCCATTGAGAAAATATACGCCCACAGTATTAGCGCCCGGCCTATGGACGTGACGAAAAATCCGCTACTGGATCAAACCCGTTACATCCAGCAGGAATTAACCGTCCTGCCGCAAAGTGAGGTATTGCTGGAATTTATCCATTATCTTATTCAGTCCCATACTGTATTTAATGAGAAGTTGCAGAGTATGGCTGAGCCAGACAAGACTCAGCTCTTTCATCACGTGCTGGAAAGGCTTAAGGAAGAAGGCATGCTTATAGAGAATGCCCAGCCCGATGAAGGCGATATCGGCAGCGAAGCCAGCCGTGAGTCGCAGTTCGCCGGCGAGTAACGTAATCCTTCAGGCAAGGGACTGGCGGTTTTCCTGCTCAATCGTTATCGCATTCTCTCGGGCCAGGGTGATGAATTCGCGCGCTGCGGCGCTCTGCCAGGCGCCCTGCCGCTGCAATAAACAGGCCGTGCGCTGCAGCAGCGCAGGTCTTAGCTCAATCGCCACCACATCATCAAACTGTCCGGCGATCGCCGCCGGCAGCAGCGTTGCTAACGTTGTGCTTCGAATAACCGACAGAACGGCCCCGATGGAGTTGGCCTCCATCCGCACGTCTGGTTCGAGCCGATGAAGGCGGCAATAACGATCAATCTGCTCGCGGGTAGCAAACTCGCTGCTCAGTAAAATTAGCGGCTGGGCGTCGAGAGCCTGCAGTTGCAAGTCGCGCTCTCCTGCCAGCGGATGCGCACGGCTCACCACCAGCGCAAGCGTTTCCGTCAGCAGCGGCTGAACCACAATTTCCTGTGACCGGCTGTCGTCAAAGGCAATCCCCACATCCAGTTCATCCTCCAGCAGCATCGCCTCCATCCGCTCCTGGTTCATCTCCTGGATAAGCACTTTTACTCCAGGATAGCGTCGGTAGTACGCCTCCATCAGCGGGCCCAGCATATAGGTAGTGAAAGTTGGCGTCATAGCAATGCGGAGTTTACCGTGCTGGAGATCTTCTGCGTCATGCAAGGCGCGCCGACCTTCCTCAAGCTCGCGTAACGCGCGACGGGCATACTCCAGCCAGATATCTCCGGCATCGGTCAGGCGAATACGTCGGCCAGAGCGGTCGAAAAGCTGAACCTCCAGCATCGCTTCCAGCTGGCGTATCTGCTGTGACAGCGCAGGCTGGGAGACATGCAGCGCCGCGGCGGCGCGGGAAAAGCCACAATGTTCAGCCACAGCGATAAAGTAGGAAAGTTGGCGCAGAAGCATCGGCCCACCTATAAGAAATTCCAATAGGCATTATCATAAATAAGTCTTTTAACTTATGAAACAAGAGACGTACCCTCTTCGCACGACCCTCAACATATTTCACCTTTAACATCGTTTTATGCAGGAGTGACTATGTCCGCTCACGATCGTTATCTTCAGCGCGCATTAGTGCTGGCAAAACAAAACATTGCTGACGGTGGGCGCCCCTTCGGCGCCGTGCTGGTGCGGAATGATGAGATTGTCGCTGAAAGCGTCAATACCTTTCATCTGAGCGGTGACCCAACGGCGCATGCCGAGCTGAACGCCGTTCGCGATCTTGCCGCCAGACTGGGAGGCGCGGTGTTGCGCGAATGCGTCATCTATGCCAGCGGACAACCTTGCCCTATGTGCCTGAGCGCGCTCTATTTAACCGGCGTGCGGGAAGTGTTTTTCGCCAATAGCAATCAGGACGGGGAGCCTTTTCAGCTCTCGACCGCCGCGATTTATCAGCAGCTGCAGCAGCCGCTGGCCCAGCAAACGCTGCCGATCCATCATCGCCCGCAGCCGGAGGGAACTGAACTTTATCAGCGCTGGGCGGAACGGCAGTCATGACACCAGCGCTGCGACAGAACCTGACGCTGGCAGTCCTGGTACTGACTGGGATCAATATGCGGCCGCTGCTTACCTCCATTGGTCCTTTGCTGCCGGACATCCGCGCAGCCAGCGGCATGAGCTATACCCTGGCCGCACTCCTGACCGCGCTGCCGGTGATCGCGATGGGGGTGCTGGCGCTGGCCGCTGGCTGGGTCGATCGCTATATCGGTCAAAAGCGCAGTATTGCGCTGAGCCTGCTGATTATCGCGGCAGGCGCCCTGCTGCGGGAAATCGCTCCGAATAGTGGCTTACTGCTCACCAGCGCTCTGGCCGGAGGAATTGGCATCGGCATTATTCAGGCCGCCATCCCGGCGGTAATTAAGCACCTCTTTCCCCGACGGACGCCGCTGGTGATGGGACTATGGTCAGCGGCGCTGATGGGCGGCGGCGGGTTAGGCGCCGCGTTCACCCCATGGCTGGCGTCACATAGCGCGGCCTGGCATGATGCGCTAGCCTGGTGGGCGCTCCCTGCGCTCCTGGCTCTGCTCAGCTGGCTGGCGATTTGTCGGCAATTGCCTCGCGCACCGCATCAGGCCAGCGCTTCCCCCCGGGTCGCGATTATTGGCCAGCGCCGCGCCTGGACGCTGGGACTCTATTTCGGACTGATCAATGCCGGTTACGCCAGCCTGATCGCCTGGCTGCCTCCTTACTACATCCAGCTAGGCGACAGCGCCCAGTACAGTGGTTCGCTGCTGGCGCTGCTGACCGTCGGGCAAACCGCCGGCGCGCTGCTGCTCCCGGCGCTGGCTCGCCAGGAGGATCGGCGCCAGCTTCTTCTGCTAGCGCTGGCGCTACAGCTGATTGGCTTCTGCGGCTTTATCTGGCTGCCAGAGCATTTCTCTGCGCTCTGGGCCATTGCCTGCGGCGTGGGGTTGGGCGGCGCGTTTCCTCTGTGCCTGGTGCTGGCGCTGGATCACGCCGGACAACCGGCGGTGGCCGGCAGGCTGGTAGCCTTTATGCAGGGGATCGGATTTATCATCGCCGGTCTGTCGCCCTGGCTTTCCGGCCTGCTGCGTAGCCTGAGCGGGAACTACACGCTTGACTGGTCCTGGCATGCGATCTGCGTCCTGCTACTCATGGCGCTGACGCTGCGCTTTATCCCGGCACACTACCCGGCCGAGTGGCGACAGCGCGCCTCAGACCCGCCCTGAACCGACGGCGGCGCGTGGCAAAGATAATGCCGCGCGCTCTCGTTGGCCTTCCCCGCCCGCCCCATCGCTAAAACCCGTTTCCTTCGCGTCGCTGGCGTTAAATTTATTACCCTGTGAAATTAATGTGTCGCCGAATCACGACACTCGTAAGTAACTAAAAATTAATAAAAAAATGCCTCTTGTTTCCCTGATTTTTTAGGCGTACATTAGCGCCATCTGGAGCACTAAACGCACAGAATTACGGGCTGCTGCAGGGTGAAGTTACACTGGCGACAGCCCTTGAAAAACAGAACAATTAATTCATTTGAACGTCGCACAAGCGCGTGGAGTGATGAGTCGTGAAATACTTCTTTATGGGCCTCTCTTTTATGGTCATCGTTTGGGCCGGTACTTTTGCCCTGATGATCTAGACTGCAGCGGTGTCAAAAAAAACGGGAGCTTTCATGCTCCCGTTTTTATTTTGCCGTGCTGTCCGCAGCGCTAGCTCGCGGAGGCCAGCAGACCATCCGCGCGGAACATCGCCTTGATACCGCGGATCGCCTGGCGCGTACGGTCCCGGTTCTCGATCAGGGCGAAGCGGACGTGGGTATCACCATAGTCGCCAAAGCCAATCCCCGGCGAGACGCAAACCTTCGCTTCATTAAGCAGCTTTTTCGCAAACTCCAGCGACCCCATGGCGGCGTAAGGTTCCGGTATTTTCGCCCACACGTACATAGACGCTTTCGGACACTCCACCATCCAGCCGGCCTCATGAAGCCCTTTGACCAGCACATCGCGACGGCGCTTATACTGTTCGGCAATATCGCGCACGCACTGCTGATCGCCCTCCAGCGCAGCTATCGCCGCCACCTGCAGCGGAGTAAAAGTCCCGTAGTCATGATAGCTTTTGATACGAGCGAGGGCATTCACCAAAGTCTTATTACCCACCATAAAGCCAATGCGCCAGCCGGCCATGTTATAGCTTTTCGACAGGGTAAAGAACTCGACGGCGACATCTCGCGCGCCGGGCACCTGCATGATGGATGGCGCTTTCCAGCCGTCATACACGATATCGGCATAGGCCAGATCGTGGACGACCAGAATGTCATACTGCTTCGCCAGAGCGACAACCTTTTCAAAGAAATCCAGTTCGACGCACTGCGCGGTCGGATTTGAGGGAAAGCCAAGGATCATCATCTTCGGCTTCGGATAGCTCTCGCGGATGGCGCGTTCCAGCTCGTTAAAGAAATCCACCCCTTCCACCAGCGGCACTGAGCGCACCTGCGCCCCGGCAATCACCGCGCCATAGATATGAATCGGATAGCTGGGGTTCGGCACCAGTACGGTGTCGCCATGATCCAGCGTCGCCAGCATCAGGTGCGCCAGCCCCTCTTTCGAACCAATGGTGACGATCGCTTCCGATTCCGGATCGATATCGACGTTATAGCGTTCTTCATACCAGCGTGAAATGGCGCGACGCAGGCGCGGGATCCCCCGCGAGGTAGAGTAACCATGGGTGTCAGGCCGTTGAGCAACGGTGCAGAGTTTTTCCACGATATGCGGCGGCGTCGCGCCATCGGGATTACCCATACTGAAATCGATAATATCTTCGCCGCGCCGACGCGCAGCCATTTTCAGTTCAGCAGTAATGTTAAAAACGTACGGAGGGAGACGATCGATACGCGTAAAACGGCGTTCAGGACTGGATTCAGCCATAGGTTCCTCTAATTAACGTTAGCGCCCGGACCGTCCGAGCGACGCTGCCGCTGTTGCGGCTCGTTTAGAAAATAACCTGAAAAAATTCATGTTGTCGAGAGGCCTGTTAAAAAATATTCCCTGGCATATAAAACGGGTATCGACTGCGCTAAATGCGGCAGTTCATTGGCGGAATAATCCCGGGTTGTATAAAGGTGGTAACACACTGATATCTTTCTTAACACAGAATATTATCGTTAATGACGAAGACCGCCGCTATCGCGATGCTTTTTAATTAATCCCCTTTAAAAAGTGCGACTTTTCCGCTTTATGGTTCCACGGCTGGTCTTCTGCCGTCAGGTTTTTTATCATGTCCCTTTCTGGCCACTGACGCGGCGCACCCATGCACGAAATCTTTACTATGATGCTGGCGGTCTATGATCGTGCGGCCCTGATGCTTATTTGCCTCTTTTTCCTTATTCGCCTGCGCCTGTTCCGCGAACTGTTGCATAAGTCGGCCCATACTCCGAAAGAGCTGCTGGCGGTGACAGCCATTTTCTCGCTGTTCGCGCTATTTAGTACCTGGTCCGGCGTCCCGGTTGAGGGGTCCCTGGTGAACGTCCGCATTATCGCCGTGATGTCCGGTGGGATCCTGTTTGGTCCCTGGGTGGGCGCGATTGTCGGGGCGATTGCCGGCGTGCACCGCTATTTGATTGATATCGACGGCGTGACCGCGGTGCCCTGCTTTATCACCAGCATTGTCGCCGGCCTGCTGTCGGGGTTGATTAATCGTAAAGTGGCCCGCGAACAACGGTGGAAAATCGGCATTCTGGCGGGGATGATGTGTGAAACTCTGACCATGATCCTGGTGGTGGTCTGGGCGCCTTCCCTGAGTCTCGGCGTAGATATTGTTTCGAAAATTGGTATCCCGATGATCCTCGGCAGCGTCTGCATCGGCTTTATCGTGCTGCTGGTGCAGAGCGTTGAAGGGGAAAAGGAGGCCAGCGCGGCGCGGCAGGCGAAACTGGCGCTCGATATCGCCAACAAAACCCTGCCGCTGTTTCGACACGTTAACAGCGATTCTCTGCGCCAGGTTTGCGAGATTATCCGCCGCGACATTACCGCCGACGCGGTGGCGATCACCAATACCGAGCACGTGCTGGCCTACGTGGGCGTCGGTGAAGCCAACTATCAACGCCACGACGATATGATTAGCCCCACCACCCGGCAGGCGATTCGTTATGGGAAAATCATCATAAAAAACAATGACGAAGCCCACCGCACCCCGGAGATCCACTCCTTGATGGTGATCCCGCTGTGGGAAAAAGGGGTGGTGACCGGCACGCTAAAAATCTATTACTGCCACGCCCATCGCATCACTTCGACGCTGCAGGAGATGGCGATTGGCCTGTCGCAAATAATCTCCACCCAGCTGGAAGTCTCCCGCGCCGAACAGCTGCGGGAGATGGCCAACAAAGCGGAGCTGCGCGCCCTGCAAAGCAAAATTAACCCGCATTTTTTATTTAATGCGCTGAACGCGATCTCCTCCTCGATTCGCCTTAATCCGGACACCGCGCGCCAGCTCATTTTTAATCTGTCGCGCTACCTGCGCTATAACATCGAATTAAAAGACGATGAGCAGATTGATATCAAACGAGAGCTGTATCAGATCAAAGATTATATCGCTATTGAACAGGCGCGATTCGGCGACAAGCTGACGGTCATCTACGATATTGACGACGACGTCAGCTGCGTGATCCCGAGCCTGCTTATCCAGCCGCTGGTGGAAAATGCCATTGTTCACGGTATTCAACCCTGTAAAGGCAAAGGCGTGGTGACGATCGGCATTAACGAGTGCGGCAATCGGGTACGCATCAGCGTTCGCGATACGGGCAACGGTATCGATCCCGCCGTGGTCGCCCGCGTGGAAGCCGATGAGATGCCGGGTAACAAAATCGGCCTGCTCAATGTGCATCATCGGGTGAAACTTCTCTACGGCGAGGGTTTGCATATCCGCAATCTGACGCCGGGAACCGAAATTGCCTTTTATGTCCCCAATAACTCTACGCCGCAGGCGCTGACGGAGTCGCTGTTGTCATGAGCGGAGAAAAGATGAAAGTTATCATTGTGGAGGATGAGTTTCTGGCCCAGCAGGAGCTCTCCTGGCTTATTAACACCCATAGCCAGATGGAGATCGTCGGCAGCTTTGACGACGGCCTGGACGTGCTGAAATTTCTCCAGCACAACAAGGTCGACGCCATCTTTCTCGATATCAATATTCCGTCGCTCGACGGGGTTCTGCTGGCGCAAAACATCAGCCAG
>OLJC01000169.1_pt1 | contig 22438 bp, 22 predicted proteins | sample 1601461 | NCBI WGS metagenome assembly OLJC01 (sample SAMN04436803, study PRJEB24849) | human gut metagenome | biome: human gut; feature: NICU; material: stool | host: Homo sapiens | place: USA: Saint Louis, MO | collected 2011-06-13 | reverse complement strand
GCCGGGAGCCCGGGTCGCCAGGGTGGTGGCGATTGAGCCACCCTGGCACGTTCACAGGCCATGTCGTTACAGAGTAGCAAGGAACATAAAGTGAACGGAATGACCACCAGAGTCGTATGTTCCCCCTCACCCCAGACCTCTCCCTCAAGGGAGAGGGGGTCGTCCGTGCGGGCATTATTATGAGGGCATCAGGCCGCACAAAACGAACCTAGCCTAGCGCCTGAATCGCCTTCTCCAGCGCCTCGCGCAGCAGGTGACGGTCATGGCGATATTTAATGTCACTCGCTTCCAGCGGCTCCTGCACCACCACGCGGTCGCCAATACCCGACACATCCACCTTCGGCCCGACCACGACGCCGTCGATAATTTTTTTACCGACGTACTGCTCCATTAATTCAAGCTTATCTGCCAGCGACAGGCTCGCCGCCGCCGGACTCAGTTCACGTCCCAGGTTACCGATGTAAACCATCGGGGCAGGGGTGCGGCGCAGCGCCTGCGCCAGCTCTTTCACCAGCAGAATGGGCATCAGGCTGGTATAAAAACTGCCCGGACCGATCAGGATAAGATCCGCTTCTCCGATGGCCTCCACCGCTTCTCGCGTGGCGGGTACGCTCGGATAGGTCATTAACTCCGTGGGCGGCAGAATGAGCTGGTCAATATTCACCTCGCCGTAAACTTCATGCCCTTCGGCGTCGATGGCCATCAAGTCTACCGGTTGTTCTGACATGGGGATCAGGAATGCGTCAACTTTCAGCAGATTACGGATTAAATTAATGGCTTCCAGAGGCCTTACGCTCAGGTGATCCAATGCCTTTAACATCAGATTTCCAAGGTTATGCCCGGAAAGTTCGCCATTACCGCCAAAACGGTACTCAAACATCGCCGACGCGACGCTCGGCTCGGTAATTAACTGGTTCAGGCAGTTGCGCATATCTCCCCAGGCAATGCCGCCTTCGGCACGTCGAATGCGCCCGGTTGAGCCGCCGTTGTCGGTGGTGGTCACTATCCCTGTCAGCCTTGAGCCGAGTGACGACAAAGAGGACATAACCCGGCCTAAGCCGTGTCCTCCGCCAAGAGCGACCACTCGGTCAAGATCCGCAAAAGTGCGATTGCGCATACGTATTCCTTATCACGTTCGATCGCGTAACAGTAACCTAACTACCCCTAAAAGACGATGCCTCACCCGATGCAAAATGACGTATATCAATGTGAAAATGCGGTTTTTAGGTATTCTGTAGCGAAAATGCAGGATTGATTCGCTATATACGTAACTATATAGCGAAAGGCGATAATGGCGCCGTGAGAATTTACGCGCTACTATCGCCCTAACCACGTTTTCAAAATTGAAAACATACACTCTAGCCCTTGTGCCTGTGTCGAAAGATATGGCGCTCTGGCCGTGGCGAATTTGCCACCAGGGTACAGAAAGAAATGACTGTGCCTCCCGATCTGGAAAGGTGTACATGGCTTCACAACTTACTGATGCTTTCGCGCGTAAGTTTTATTACTTACGTCTGTCGATTACCGATGTGTGCAACTTCCGTTGCACCTACTGCCTGCCCGATGGCTACAAACCGGGCAGCGTCACCAATAACGGCTTTCTCTCCGTGGATGAAGTGCGCCGCGTCACGCGCGCCTTCTCTGAGCTCGGCACCGAAAAAGTGCGTCTGACCGGCGGCGAACCCTCTCTGCGCCGCGATTTCCCCGACATCATTGCCGCCGTGCGTGAAAACGAACGTATCCGCCAGATTGCGGTGACCACCAACGGTTACCGCATGGCGCGCGACGTGGCGAACTGGCGCGATGCGGGGCTGACGGCGATCAACGTCAGCGTCGATAGCCTGGACGCCCGTCAGTTCCACGCCATTACCGGCCAGGATAAATTTCAGCAGGTCATGGACGGCATCGACGCGGCATTTGCGGCCGGGTTCGAGAAGGTCAAAGTCAACACGGTGCTGATGCGTGATGTGAACCATCATCAGCTCGATACCTTCCTGGCGTGGATCCAATCCCGCCCCATTCAGCTGCGTTTTATCGAGCTGATGGAAACCGGCGAGGGCAGCGAGCTGTTCCGTCGCCATCACATCTCCGGCATGGTGCTGCGCGACGAGCTGCTGAAACGCGGCTGGATCCATCAAATCCGCCAGCGCAGCGACGGCCCGGCGCAGGTCTTCTGCCACCCGGATTACGAAGGTGAGATCGGGCTTATCATGCCCTATGAGAAAGACTTCTGCGCCAGCTGCAACCGCCTGCGCGTCTCCTCCGTTGGCAAGCTCCATCTTTGCCTGTTCGGCGACGGCGGCGTGGACCTTCGCGATCTGCTGGAAGATGATGCGCAGCAGGCCGCGCTTGAAGCACGCATTTCTGACGCGCTGACGCATAAAAAACAGACCCACTTCCTGCATCAGGGCAATACCGGTATTACTCAGAACCTGTCTTATATCGGCGGGTAATCAGGCTTAAGAAGGAATCAGAATATGAGTCAGGTAAGCGCAGAATTTATCCCGACACGCATTGCTATCCTTACCGTTTCCGACCGCCGGGGCGAAGAGGATGATACCTCTGGCCACTGGCTGCGCGAGGCGGCCCATGACGCGGGGCATCACATCGTCGATAAAGCGATCGTGAAGGAGAACCGCTACGCCATTCGCGCTCAGGTTTCGCAGTGGATTGCCAGCGATGAGGTGCAGGTGGTGCTGATCACCGGCGGCACCGGTTTTACCGCAGGCGATCAGGCCCCCGAAGCGCTGATCCCGCTTTTCGACCGCGAGGTAGAAGGCTTCGGCGAAGTGTTCCGCATGCTCTCCTTTGAAGAGATTGGTACCTCCACGCTCCAGTCGCGCGCCGTTGCCGGGGTGGCGAACAGAACCCTGATTTTCGCTATGCCGGGCTCGACCAAAGCCTGCCGCACCGCGTGGGAAAACATCATCGCCCCGCAGCTGGACGCCCGTACCCGTCCGTGTAATTTCCATCCCCATTTAAAGAAATAAGCTATGTCACAACTGACCCACATTAACGCCGCTGGCGAAGCGCATATGGTGGACGTCTCCGCCAAAGCCGAAACGGTGCGCGAGGCGCGCGCGGAAGCGTTTGTCACTATGCTGCCGGAAACGCTGGCGATGATTATCGACGGCAGCCACCATAAGGGCGACGTCTTTGCCACCGCGCGCATCGCGGGGATTCAGGCCGCCAAGCGCACCTGGGACTTAATTCCGCTGTGCCATCCGCTGATGCTGAGCAAGGTGGAAGTGAACCTGCAGGCACAGCCGGAGCATAATCGCGTGCGCATTGAGTCACTTTGCCGCTTAACCGGCAAAACCGGCGTAGAGATGGAGGCGCTGACGGCGGCCTCAGTTGCCGCGCTGACCATCTACGACATGTGCAAAGCGGTGCAGAAAGATATGGTGATTGGCCCGGTTCGCCTGCTGGCAAAAAGCGGCGGCAAATCCGGTGATTTTAAGGTGGACAGCCATGATTAAGGTGCTCTTTTTTGCGCAGGTGCGCGAGCTGGTGAATACCGATAGCCTGACGCTGGACGCGTCCTTCGAAAACGTCGCGGCACTGCGCGCGCATCTGGCGGCACAAAGCGACCGCTGGGCGCTGGCGCTGGACGAAGGCAAGCTGCTGGCCGCCGTTAACCAGACGCTGGTGGAATTCACCCATCCGCTGAACGCAGGGGATGAAGTGGCCTTCTTCCCGCCGGTTACGGGGGGCTAAGATGGCTGAAACCCGAATTCTGGTGAGTCCCGAGCGTTTTAACGTGGGGACAGAGTACAGCTGGCTGGCGGAACGCGATGAAGACGGCGCGGTCGTCACCTTCACCGGCAAGGTGCGCAACCACAATCTCGGTGACAGCGTGAAGGCACTGACGCTGGAGCACTATCCGGGGATGACCGAGAAATCGCTGACGGAGATTGTTGACGAGGCACGGGGCCGGTGGCCGCTTGGCCGGGTCACGGTTATTCACCGCATCGGCGAGATGTGGCCTGGCGAGGAGATTGTCTTCGTCGGGGTGACCAGCGCGCACCGCAGCAGCGCGTTTGCGGCAGGGGAGTTCATTATGGATTACCTCAAAACCAAAGCGCCGTTCTGGAAGCGCGAAGCCACGCCGGAAGGTGACCGCTGGGTAGAATCTCGCGACAGCGATAAACAAGCCGCCAGCCGTTGGTAGTCGGTTTACGTGGATGTGTTAATCTTAACGTGTGTGTCTACTTAAACTTAATCAGGAGTGAATCATGGACCGATTTCCGCGTTCCGATTCAATAGTACAGCAGACCCGTAGCGGCCTGCAGACGTATATGGCTCAGGTGTACGGCTGGATGACGGTTGGCCTGCTGCTTACCGCGTTTATCGCGTGGTATGCGGCGAACACGCCTGAACTGATGATGTTTATCTTCTCGAGCAAAATCACCTTCTTTGGGCTGATTATCGCGCAGCTGGCGCTGGTATTTGTGCTTTCTGGTCTGGTGCAAAAGCTGAGTGCCGGAATGGCGACCACGCTATTTATGCTCTATTCGGCGCTAACGGGGCTGACGCTTTCCAGTATTTTCATCGTTTACACCTACTCCTCCATCGCCAGCACCTTCGTGGTGGCGGGCGGGATGTTCGGTGCGATGAGTCTCTATGGTTACACCACGAAGCGCGATCTGAGCGGCTTCGGCAGCATGCTGTTTATGGGGCTGATTGGGATTGTGCTGGCGTCACTGGTGAACCTGTGGCTGAAGAGCGACGCGCTGATGTGGGCCGTGACCTACATCGGGGTGGTGATCTTCGTTGGGTTGACGGCGTATGACACCCAGAAGCTGAAAAACATCGGCGAGCAGATCGACGTACGCGACAGTTCAAACCTGCGCAAATACTCAATCCTGGGCGCGCTGACGCTGTATCTGGACTTCATCAACCTGTTCCTGATGCTGCTGCGGATTTTAGGCAACCGTCGTTAAGGTTGTTTTGCCGGGTGGCGGTGCGGTCTGGTGCCCTCACCCTGACCCTCTCCCACGGGAGAGGGAACAAACACCAAAAACGGCAACAAGGTCGCCGTTTTGCTTTTATTTCGCCAACGCCTTCTCGTTCTTCGCTCTCAGCTTCTTCGCCCGACTCTCCAGCACCAGATAACACACCGTTGCCAGCGCCAGCGGCAGGAAATAATACAGCATGCGGTACGCCAGCAGGGCGGCGATAATCGTTCCCTGAGAGACATGCTCCCCGGCCAGCAACGCGATAAATACCGCCTCCAGCACGCCGATCCCGGCAGGAATATGCACAATTACGCCCGCAATGCTGCTCACCAGCAGCACGCCCAGCACGAAGAAGTAATTCACGTCCTCGCCAATCAGCAGCCAGATAATGGCCCCCATTGCCATCCAGTTGGCGCTGGAGACTGCCATCTGCAGCACCGCAAACTTCCACGAGGGCAGAACCAGCTTTTGCCCCTTGATGGTCATATGGCGGCGTTTGGCAAACGCGCAGGCCCACAGATAAACGGCGATAATCAGTAGCAGTACGATGCCCAGAATGCGCAGCGTGGCCTCATCGATATACCAGTGCGCGGGCAGCTGCACCACGCCGATGGTGAAGATCACCCCGCCGAGCAGAATATAGCCCAGCCAGTTGGTGGTGATGCTTAACGAGAAAATGCGCGTGATGGTCCCGCCCGGCAGGCCGAGCCGCGAGTAAAGGCGATAGCGCATGCCAATGCCGCCGACCCAGGTGCTCAGCGTCAGGTTAAAGGCGTAGCAGATAAACGACACCAGCATCACCTGACGTTTGGCCAGCTTGTGGCCGCAGTAGGCGCGGCCCAGCAGGTCATAGCAGCCGTACATCAGGTAGCTGACAATAACCAGCCCCACAGCGCCCAGCAGCACCATCCGGTTATAGTTGCGGATGACTTTCCATACCTCTTCCCAGTCAACTTTCTGCGCGTAGACCACCAGCAGAACCGCGACCGCAATAAAAAACAGCCAGGTCAGGATCTTTTTTGCCAGCCGCCAGCGCGGATGCGATTTCGACATCAGGGTTTGCCTCCATCTTCCGCTTCAACGCGGTCCTGGGTTTCCATTTCGGGTTGTACCGGCGGATCCACCTGCGCCAGCTTCGGCGTATGCGCCGGCAGCCAGCCGACCATCGCCGGGAAGTGGCGCAGGAAGTGGAACACCACCACGCCGATGCCAACGTTCCACCAGCTGCGTTTCGGCACCATGGATTCATCGACACGCACGCAGTCTTTGTCGATAAGCCCCTGAAGGTTATCGCGCAGGGTCTGATTAAACTGACGATCGTGGATGATCAGGTTCGCTTCCAGATTAAGCGATAAGCTCAGCGGATCGAGGTTACTGGAACCGACGGTTGCCCAGTGGTCATCCATTACAGCGACTTTGCCGTGCAGCGGACGGCGGCGATATTCATATATCTGCACGCCGCTTTTAACCAGATAGCGATAGAGTAAACGCGCGCCAACCTTCACAATCGGCATATCCGGCTCGCCCTGCACAATCAGCTTCACGCGAACCCCGCGTCGGGCCGCATTGCGCATGGCGTGCAGAAGACGATAGCCCGGGAAAAAGTAGGCGTTAGCAATAATCACTTCGCGCTTCGCGTTGGCGAGCATCTTGAGATAATGACGTTCAATGTCGTCCCGGTGCTCGCCGTTATCCCGCCAGACGAAAAGGGCCTGCGCTTCGCCGGGCTTCCGGTTCTCTTCCGGGCGATGGCGGCGTCTCCACCAGCGGCGAACGGCCTCTTTACCCGGCAGGTTCTCCAGCTCAAACAGCAAGATGTCCTGCACCACCGGGCCTTCAATGCGAATGGCGTAGTCCTGCTTCGCCTCCGGGCCGTAGTCGGACATATGCTCAGCGGAGTAGTTAATGCCGCCGACAAACGCCACCGTCTCATCCACCACCACAATTTTGCGGTGCATCCGGCGGAAAAGATTGGTACGCATGCCGAACAGGCGAGGGCCGGGATCGTAGTAGCGAAACACCACGCCCGCGGAGGTCAATTCATTCACAAACGCATCGCTGAGATCCGGCGAGCCATAGCCATCAAGCAGCACTTCAATTTTGACGCCGCGCTGGGCGGCGCGCAGCAGCACGCTATGCAACTGCTTGCCCACGTCGTCTTCGAACCAGATAAAGGTTTCGAGGATCACCTTCTGCTGTGCATGGTCAATCGCTTTAAATACGGCCGGATAATACTCGTCCCCGTTGACCAGCAGCGTGATTCGGTTGCCTTCCTGCCAGGAACATTTCATAGGTGGATCTCCGCGCTGAGCGGGGCATGGTCGGAAAGATGTCGCCAGTTAAGGAGCGCCAGGGCGGTCGGGCTGCTGGCGTGGGCATTTTTCACGTAGATGCGGTCAAGCCGAAGCAGCGGGAAACGGACCGGGAAGGTGCGCGCAGGCCTGCCGTTGGCGCGAGTAAAAATCTCTTCCAGCCCGGCATCCACCTTCAGCGGATGGTTTGCCCGCTGTCGCCAGTCGTTGAAATCGCCCGCCACCACTACCGGTTCACCTTCGGGAAGCGCGTTGGCCCATTCGGCCAGCATTTTCAGCTGCGCCTGACGATGGGATTCGCGAAGGCCCAGATGAACACAGCCGACATGGACTGGTCGCTCGAGGTCTGGCGGCGTAATGCGGCAGTAAAGCAGGCCGCGTTTTTCGCTTTCCCCGACGGAAACGTCGCGGTTTTCGTAATGTTCAATGGGGTAACGGGACAGTACCGCGTTTCCGTGATGTCCTTCCGGATAGACCGCGTTGCGGCCGTAGGCGTAGTCACTCCACATGGTGTCGGCCAGAAATTCATAGTGCGGCGTGTCGGGCCAGTTCTCAAAGTGGAGCGGATGCACTTCGTGTGCGCCCATCACCTCCTGCAGGCAGACAATATCCGCGCTGACGGTGCGTACCGCGTCGCGCAGCTCCGGTAAAATGAAGCGGCGGTTAAATGCTGTGAAGCCCTTATGAATGTTTATCGTCAGCACCTTAAGCGAGAAATGCTGCATTTTTTGAGTCATAAGCTCCTTCCTGAGTGACTATCCCAATGAAAATAAAGTGTAGTCGTCGTCACAAAAAGATGCGGCGTTACGGAATTTTCCGTAAAGTGCGGTAGTCTGATTAAGCAGAGAAAAATCCTTCAGGAGAGAAGCCATGAAGTGGCAACAACGTGTTCGTGTCGCAACTGGCCTGAGTTGCTGGCAGATAATGTTGCATTTACTGGTCGTGGCCGTACTGGTGATGGGCTGGATGAGCGGCACGCTGGTGCGTGTTGGCCTGGGGCTATGCGTCCTTTATGGCGTCACCGTGCTGTCGATGCTGTTCCTACAGCGCCACCATGAAGCGCGCTGGCGCGAGGTGGGTGATGTGCTCGAAGAGCTCACTACCACCTGGTATTTTGGCGCGGCGATGATCGTGCTTTGGCTGCTGTCGCGCGTGCTGCAAAACAACCTGCTGCTGGCCCTGGCGGGTCTGGCTATCCTCGCTGGGCCTGCGGTGGTCTCGCTGCTGACCAAAGAGAAAAAGCTACGCAATGTTGCGTCTAAACATCGCGTACGCCACTGAGCCCGTCGTGGCCGCTATGACCAGTAGCGGCCACAAACTTCCCCAGACAATATCCAGACTCGCATCCTTCAGATAGATTTGCTTGGTGATGTCCGTAAAGTGCCGAATCGGGTTTACCCACGTCAGATCCTGTAGCCACACCGGCATGTTCTCGACGGGTGAAACATAACCCGAGAGCAAAATCGCGGGCATCATAAAGACGAACACCCCGATAAACGCCTGCTGCTGCGTCGAGCAGAGCGCCGAGATCAGCAGTCCAAACCCCACCAGCGACAGCCCGTAAATCACCATAGTGAAGTAAAACAGCGCCAGCGAACCGGCGAACGGGATCTGATAGGCCCAAATTCCCACCCCCAGCACGATGGTGGCCTGGAACGTCGCGACGATCAGTGCCGGGACCGCTTTGCCGACGAAAATTTGCCAGGTGGCGAGCGGGGAGACCAGCAGCTGGTCCAGCGTGCCCTGTTCGCGCTCGCGGGCGACGGAAAGGGAAGTCACGATCATCACCCCAATAGTGGTAATCATGGCGATCAGCGACGGCACCACGAACCACTTGTAGTCCAGGTTCGGGTTGTACCAGTTACGCACCACCAGCTCGCTGTTGTTGGGCTTCGGTTTGCCCTCCATCAGCTCCTGCTGGTAATCCTTCACCACCTGCTGCAGGTAGTTGGCGGCAATCTGGGCGCTGTTGGAGTTACGCCCGTCGAGGATCAGCTGCATCGGCGCGGTCTGGAAGGTATCCAGATTGCGGGAGAAATCCGCCGGGAACCGCACCAGCAGTAGCGCTTTTTGCGTGTCAATGGTGGGCTGGATCTCCTGCGGGCTTTTCAGCAGCAGGATGTGGGTAAAGGCTTTCGCACGGGCAAAGCGCTGCGTCAGCTCGACGGAATGTTTGCCGTTATCTTCGTTGTAAATGGCAATGGTGGCGTTGGTCACCTCAAGGGTGGCGGCAAACGGGAACAGTAAAACCTGGATCAGTACCGGCAAGACCAGAATGGCGCGGGTTTGCGGCTCGCGCAGCAGGGATTGCAGCTCTTTGCGTATCAACGTCCATAATCGGTGAAACATGTTCGCTCCTTAATCCAGTCGCCGTTTGGTTTTCATCCACGTCAACCCAATAAACATCGCCGCTGACGCCATTAAAAACAGCGTGTTGACGATCAGCACCACCGGAATATTCCCCGCCAGGAACAGGCTTTGCAGCGTGCTCACAAAGTAGCGTGCCGGGATGATGTAGGTCACGGCGCGGATCACCGCAGGCATACTGTCTATCTGGAAGATAAACCCGGACAGCATAATCGACGGTAAAAAGGCGGCATTGAGGGCCACCTGCGCGGCGTTGAACTGGTTGCGGGTGATGGTGGAGATGAGCAGCCCCATGCCCAGCGTGCTGAGTAAAAACAGGCTGGTGATAAAAAACAGCACCACCAGCGAGCCGCGATACGGCACGCCAAGGATAAAGACCGAGACAAGCATGCAGAGCAGCATCGCCAGCATGCCGAGGAAGTAGTAGGGGATGAGCTTACACAGCAGCAGCTCGACGCGCGTGACTTCGGTAGAAAGCAGCGCCTCCATGGTCCCGCGCTCCCACTCGCGGGCGATCACCAGCGAGGTCAGGATCGCGCCAATCACCGTCATGATAATCGTCACCGCGCCCGGAATAATAAAGTGCTGACTGATGGCGGCGGGGTTAAACCAGTAGCGCGTCTGCACGTCGATAAGTGGTTTAAATTCTTCACCCCGATCTTCCGCGCGCTGCATCTGCCAGAGCTGCCAGATCCCCTCCGCGTAGCCCTGCACGAAGTTGGCGGTGTTCGGCTCGCTGCCGTCGGTAATCACCTGGATCGGCGCATCGGTATTTGCCCGCGCCATGTTGGCGGCGAAATCCACCGGAATGACGATCAGGCCGCGAATTTTCCCAGCCTGCATTTTCTGGATCAACTCCTGCCTGTTATCGCTGATGGTGGCGTCAATGTAGGGCGATCCGGTCATGGCGTGAGTAAAGTCCAGCGCATCCTCACTCTGCTGCTCCAGCAAAATCCCGACCCGCAGCTTGCTGGAGTCCAGGTTAATGCCGTAGCCAAAGATAAACAGCAGCAGCAGGGGGATCACCACCGCAATCAGCCAGCTGCTGGGGTCACGCACGATCTGCCGCGTCTCTTTAATGCACAGCGCGCGCACCCTTCGCCAGGAAATGGCATTACTGCGCATGGGCATTCTCCTTATCCCAGTCGTGGATGAGGGTGATAAACGCCTGCTCCATGGTCGGGTCCGGAACTTCATCATCGGCGGCCTGGTTTTTCAGGTCGTCCGGGGTGCCGTGGGCAATCAGCTTGCCGCGATACACCAGCCCGATGCGGTCGCAGTACTCCGCCTCGTCCATGAAGTGGGTGGTCACCATCACGGTCACCCCTTTTTCCACCATGCTGTTGATGTGCAGCCAGAACTCGCGGCGGGTAATGGGGTCAACGCCTGAAGTCGGCTCATCAAGAAACAGAATATCCGGCTCGTGCATCAGCGAGCAGGCCAGCGCCAGCCGCTGCTTAAAGCCGAGCGGCAGCTCGTCGGTGGCGTGGGAGGCAATGTTGGTTAAGGCGAAGGCGTCGCTCATGCGCCGGATTTTCTCGTTCTGCGCCCGCCCGCGCAGGCCGTACACGCCGGAGAAAAAGCGCAAATTTTGCTCGACCGTCAGGTTGCCATACAGCGAAAACTTCTGCGCCATATACCCGAGATGCTGGCGCGCCTTGCCGGAGCTGACCTTCAGATCCATATCCAGCACCAGCGCCTTGCCGGACGTCGGCACCAGCAGGCCGCACATCATCTTAAAGGTGGTCGATTTTCCCGCGCCGTTCGGCCCGAGCAGGCCAAAAATCTCCCCGCGTTTAACCGCGAAATTGACGTTATCGGTGGCGGCGAAATCCCCGAACTTTTTGGTGAGGGATTTGGCTTCAATCACCGTCTCGCCCGGCGTGCCTTCCACCGTATGCAGAATGGCGGCAAGCGGCGACTCTGACGTACCCGCGCCGCCCAGCAGGTCGATAAACGCGTCTTCAAAGCGCGGCGCGGTCTCTTCCATCTCGATCTCAGGCATGCCGGGCGCGCGGCGAATCTCGTCGACGGTGGCCTCTTTTTTGAGGATCACCCGTACCGAGCGGCCCTGGATCATCCCGTCGCTGACCTGCGGCAGCCTGAGCACCCGCTGCAGCAGCCTGCGGTTGGACTCCTGCGGGCTGTGCAGCAGGAAGCTGCGCCCGGCCATGCTCTGCGTCAGCGTCGTCGGCTCGCCCTGATAAAGCAGTTCGCCTTCGTTCATCAGCAGCACATCCCGACACTGTTCCGCTTCGTCGAGGTAGGAGGTGCTCCAGAGGATCAGCATCCCGTCGCCCGCCAGCTCGTGCACCATCTGCCACAGTTCGCGGCGCGAAATCGGATCTACGCCGACGCCGGGCTCGTCCAGCAGCAGCACTTTCGGCTCGCCGACCAGCGTGCAGGCCAGCCCCAGCTTCTGCTTCATCCCGCCGGAGAGCTTGCCTGCCAGCCGGTCGGTGAACGGGCCGAGGGAGGTAAACTCCAGCAGGCGCGCGAAGGTTTTCTGCCGCGTTTCGCCGGTGACGCTGCGCAGGTCGGCGTACAGGTTCAGGTTTTCCATCACCGTCAGGTCTTCGTACAGGCCAAACTTCTGCGGCATATAGCCGAGCATGGCGTGAAGGGCTCCGTCATCCTCGATCGGGTCAAGACCGAGCACGCGGGCCGATCCTTCATCCGGCTTCAGCAGCCCGGCCAGCATCCGCATCAGCGTGGTTTTCCCCGCGCCGTCCGGGCCGACCAGCCCGGTCACATAGCCTTTCTGGATAGTGCAGTTCAGCGGCGCGACGGCCGGTTTGTCCATTCCCGCGAAGCGTTTAACCAGATTATTGAGCTGAATAACCGCGTCATTCATGTCGTTCCCCGTTGTTCACTTTTACGGTGACGGGCATGCCCTGACGCAGCGCGTCGTCCGCATCGGTCACGATGATGCGCAGGCGATACACGAGGTCGGTACGCAGGTCCGGTGTTTCAACGGTTTTCGGCGTGAATTCGGCGGTAGGGGAGACAAAGCCCACCTTGCCGTGATACGGCTTGTCCGGGCGGCCGTCGGTATAGAGCAGCAGCTCGCGGCCCGGCTGCATCTGGCCGAGGTTTGGCTCATCAACGTAGGCGCGTACCCAGACCGGGCGGGTCAGGGAGAGCGTTAAGACGGTGCTGCCGGCGCTGAGCATGCTTCCCGGCTCCACGGCGCGGGTCATCAGCATGCCGTCAGACGGCGCGATTAAGGTGGTGTCGTGCAGATCCAGCTCTGCCTGGGCCAGCTGCGCCTGCGCCTGTTCAAGGCTGGCCTTCGCCTGGGCGATATCCTGCGGTCGGTTACCGGTGTGGTACTGGCTTAATTTATCCTGTGCGGATTTCAGCGTGGCCTGCGCCTGGTCGCGGGACGAGCGTGCATTTTCCAGATCGTTGGCGGAAATGGTGCGGCTTTTCCACAGCCCCTGCTGGCGCGCGTAGAAGTTCTGCGCGTAGTCATAGGCGGCTTGCGCCTGCTTAACGGCGGCGGCGGCCTGGGCGATCTCTTCGTCGCGATAGCCAGCCAGCATCAGGTCATACTGCGCCTGGGCGACGGACATGCCCGCTTTGGCCTGCAGCAGCGCATTTTCATAGGGCGCTTTATCCAGCATCCCCAGCGTCTGCCCGCTTTTAATGGCATCGCCTTCGTCCACGCTCAGCGAGGCGAGACGTCCGCCCACGCGGAAGCTCATGTTCACCGTACGAATATCCACGTTACCGTACAGCGTCAGGCCTTTATCCTGATGGCTCTGATACCACAGCCATCCACCGACTCCGGCGGCAAGCAAAACAACAACCACCAGAATGATGGCGACAGGTTTTTTCATGACTTCAGGCTCCTTTGCGTTAAGCCTTGCAGGATCAGATCGACGTGACAGGCGATCACCTTGCTAATCTGCGCGGCTTTATCCTCATCAAATTGTGTCCAGCCGGTGCGTAACAGGATGGTTTCCCTGCCCAGACGGAAGGCAAGGATTTCACCCAGCAGGGCGTGGGTATGCAAAACTGTCTCGGTATCACTGGCGTCCCGCCAGGTATAGGCGGCGATCAGCCGGGTCAGGTGCGAGTGCATTGGCTCAATCACCCGATCGTGTACCCGCTGGTAGGCGACGGTCGGGGAGAGCTGCTCCCGGGAGATAAACTTGCTCAGGTTGAGCGTATCGTCGTGCGTCAGCAGGCGGATCATATCGTGACAGGCATTGAGAATAAGCTGGCGAACGGCGGCGCGATCCGGCGACGGCTGGCCGAGCAGCGCGGTGGCTTCCTCAACGTGCGGGTGAAACTGCGTGCCGATAAAATCGGCGATCCACTCGGCGCAGGCGAGGTATAAATCCTCTTTTGAGCCAAAATAGTAGGTAATCGCCGCAATGTTCTGCCCGGCCAGCGCGGCAATATCGCGCGTGGTTGCATGCAGCCCGTACTCACCAAACTGCGCCAGCGCGGCGGCGATAAGCTGATTTTTGGCCTGTTCACCTTTGGTTGTTGTGGGTGTCGTATTCATGGCGGCATTAAGAATTAATCAATCGATTGATTAAGATTATGCCTGATTCCCGCTTACGTCGAGGGAACACTGAGGGATATTTTATGCGCTACGTCACAAAAGCTGCTACACTCCGCTCCTTCGCGACATTGTGGTTTTTGTCCTCCCCTATTCGTTATATCTCCCTGAAAACTACACCTGTGATGGTCGGGGCGGTTCGGAGTTTTTATGTCTTTTGATTCCCTTGGCCTGAACCCGGAAATTCTGCGCGCGATCGCAGAGCAGGGCTACGTTGAGCCAACCCCAATCCAGCAGCAGGCGATCCCCGCCGTTCTTCAGGGCCGTGACCTGATGGCGAGCGCCCAGACCGGTACCGGCAAAACCGCGGGCTTTACCCTGCCGCTGCTGGAACTGCTGGTAAAAAATCAGCCGCACGCCAAAGGCCGTCGTCCTGTCCGCGCCCTGATCCTGACCCCAACCCGCGAGCTGGCGGCGCAGATTGGTGAGAACGTGCGTGACTATAGCCGCTATCTCAACATCCGCTCGCTGGTGGTTTTCGGTGGCGTCAGCATTAACCCGCAGATGATGAAGCTGCGCGGCGGCGTGGACGTGCTGATAGCAACGCCGGGCCGTCTGCTGGATCTCGAACACCAGAACGCGGTGAAGCTCGATGGCATCGAAATTCTGGTGCTGGACGAGGCCGACCGCATGCTCGACATGGGCTTCATCCACGATATTCGTCGCGTGCTGGCCAAGCTGCCCGCGCGTCGTCAGAACCTGCTCTTCTCCGCGACCTTCTCCGACGAGATCAAGGCGCTGGCGGAAAAGCTGCTGCATAACCCGCTGGAAGTAGAAGTCGCGCGCCGCAACACCGCCTCCGAGCAGGTGACGCAGCACGTTCACTTTGTGGATAAAAAGCGCAAGCGGGAACTGCTCTCCCAGATGATCGGTCAGGGTAACTGGCAGCAGGTGCTGGTCTTTACCCGCACCAAGCACGGCGCAAACCACCTGGCGGAACAGCTGAATAAAGACGGCATCCGCAGCGCCGCCATTCACGGTAACAAGAGCCAGGGCGCGCGTACCCGTGCGCTGGCGGACTTTAAATCCGGCGACATCCGCGTGCTGGTGGCGACCGACATCGCTGCCCGTGGCCTCGACATTGAAGAGCTGCCGCACGTGGTGAACTACGAGCTGCCGAACGTGCCGGAAGATTACGTTCACCGTATCGGCCGTACCGGCCGCGCGGCGGCAACCGGTGAAGCGCTCTCTCTGGTCTGCGTGGACGAACACAAGCTGCTGCGCGACATCGAGCGCCTGCTGAAGAAAGAGATCCCGCGCATCGAAACCCCGGGTTACGAAGTGGATCCGTCGATCAAAGCCGAGCCGATTCAGAACGGTCGTCAGGGCGGCGGCGGTCGCGGTCAGCAGCCGCGTCGTGCCGAAGGCGGTGCGCCGAAATCATCTGGCAAACCGCCGCGTCGTAACAACGACAGCAAACCGGCGGGTGAAAACCCGTGGCGCAGCGGCGAAGGGAAACCGGCAGGAGAAGGGCAGCGTCGACGCCGCCCGCGCAAGCCCGCTAACCCGCAGTAATCTGGAAGCCCGGTCGTAAAGCCGGGCTTTTCTTTTTGCGGCAGCGAAGAGAAAGTGCCACAATAGTGGCTGTTTATACAGTGTTTCAGGTTTTCCGATGGCTTTAACCGCTGCGCTCAAGGCGCAAATTGGCGCATGGTATAAGGCGCTACAACAGCAGATCCCCGATTTTATCCCCCGAGCGCCGCAGCGGCAGATGATTGCTGACGTGGCAAAAACGCTCGCCGGGGACGATGGGCGACATCTGGCGATTGAAGCCCCGACCGGCGTCGGGAAAACCCTGTCGTATCTCATTCCCGGCATCGCGATTGCGCGGGAAGAGGACAAAACGCTGGTGGTCAGTACCGCCAACGTGGCGCTGCAGGACCAGATCTTCAGCAAGGATTTACCCCTGCTGCGCAAAATCATCCCCGACCTGCGGTTTACGGCAGCCTTTGGCCGCGGGCGTTACGTGTGTCCGCGTAACCTGGCGGCGCTGGCCAGCAGCGAGCCGAATCAGCAGGATCTGCTCGCGTTTCTGGATGACGAGCTGACGCCAAACAATAAGGCCGAGCAGGAGCAGTGTGCAAAACTCAAAGCCGAGCTCGACGGCTATAAGTGGGACGGCCTGCGGGATCACACCAGTCAGGCCATCAGCGATGACCTGTGGCGTAGGCTCAGCACCGACAAAGCCAGCTGCCTGAACCGCAACTGCCACTACTACCGCGAATGCCCGTTCTTTGTCGCCCGGCGCGAAATTCAGGAAGCCGAAGTGGTGGTGGCTAACCACGCCCTGGTAATGGCGGCGCTGGAGAGCGAAGCGGTGCTGCCGGAGCCGGAAAACCTGCTGCTGGTGCTTGATGAAGGTCATCATCTGCCGGACGTGGCGCGTGACGCGCTGGAGATGAGCGCCGAAATCACCGCGCCCTGGTTCCGCCTGCAGCTGGATCTCTTCTGCAAGCTGGTGGCGACCTGCATGGAGCAGTTCCGCCCGAAAACCACGCCGCCGCTGGCGGTGCCGGAGCGGCTGAGCGACCACTGTGAAGAGGTTTATAGCCTCATTTCATCCCTGAACAACATCCTGAATCTTTATCTTCCGGCAACCCAGGAAGCCGAACACCGCTTTGCGATGGGTGAGCTGCCGGAAGAGGTGATGGAGATCTGCCAGCAGCTGGCGAAGCATCTGGAAAAGCTGCGCGGGCTGGCGGAGATGTTCTTAAACGATCTCAGCGAGAAAACCGGCTCGCATGACGTGGTACGTCTGCACCGCGTTCTGCTGCAGATGAACCGCGCGCTGGGGATGTTCGAAGCGCAAAGCAAGCTCTGGCGGCTGGCCTCGATGGCGCAGGCGTCCGGCGCGCCGGTCACCAAATGGGCCACTCGTGAAGTGCGGGACGGGCAGGTGCACCTCTTTTTCCACTGCGTGGGCATCCGCGTGGCCGATCAGCTGGAAAAGCTGATCTGGCGCAGCGTGCCGCACGTGGTTGTCACCTCTGCCACGCTGCGCTCCCTGAACAGTTTTTCAAGGCTGCAGGAGATGAGCGGGCTAAAAGAGAAAGCGGGCGACCGCTTTGTGGCGCTGGACTCGCCGTTTAACCACTGCGAGCAGGGCAAGCTGGTCATTCCGCGCATGAAATTCGAGCCGCTTATTGATAACGAAGAGCAGCACATCGCTGAAATGGCGGCCTACTTCCGCGAGCAGGTCGAGAGTAAAAAGTACCCCGGCATGCTGGTGCTGTTTGCCAGCGGGCGGGCGATGCAGCGCTTCCTCGAACACGTCACCGATCTGCGTTTACTCTTGCTGGTGCAGGGGGATCAGCCGCGCTACCGGCTGGTGGAAACCCACCGTAAACGCATTGATAGCGGCGAGCGCAGCGTGCTGGTGGGGTTGCAGTCGTTTGCTGAAGGTCTGGATTTGAAAGGCGATTACCTGACGCAGGTGCATATCCATAAAATCGCCTTCCCGCCTATCGACAGCCCGGTGGTGATTACCGAGGGGGAGTGGCTGAAAAGCCTCAACCGCTATCCGTTTGAGGTGCAGAGTTTACCTGCGGCGTCGTTTAACCTGATTCAGCAGGTCGGGCGTCTGATTCGTAGCCACGGCTGCTGGGGGGAGGTGGTGATTTATGACAAACGCCTGCTCACCAAAAATTACGGCCAACGGCTCCTGAACGCGCTGCCGATCTTCCCGATCGAACAGCCGGAGTTGCCTGAGGTAAAAAAACAGCCGGTCAAACTGACTTCCGGGCGTAAGAAAAGCCTCCGTGCTAAGGGGCGCGGTCCTACTGGTAAATGAAGGTCACCTGCACCACGCTGCTGAATGTTCCTGCCGTGACCGGCAATGAGGTGGCGTAATAGCGGGCGGCCAGCGGGAAATCCGCCGTGTGATTGTCCTGGTTGATCAACACGCTGAAGCTGGCGTCCGGGGCAAGCGAGATCTGATCCTGCGGGTCGGCAAGCTCCAGCGCCAGTCCTTTCGCGGTTCCGCTGCTGGCGAATTTAGTCGGATGAATGCTGTCCGGCTGACCGTGAAAGGTGGCCGTGGCCAGCACGGCAGTGGTTGGGCATTTCGACAGGGTTAAGTCGAATGATGTCCATTGTCCGGTATCGCCCACGTCCTTAAAATCGCCGGTATTCGCTTTGCCCAGATTGACCGTCAGGTTCTGGCTGGCGCTGTCTACCTGGCAGGCGTTGGCGTAAATGTTTCCGCGAATATCGAGCTGAATCTCTTCCGCCAGGCTCTGGCTCGCCACTCCAAGGAGTAAAAGGGCTAATAACGTTTTCATTTGTAGGCCACCGTAATGGTTGCGACGGTATTCGCCGTTCCGGGGGTCACCTCCGCGCTGGTTTGTTCGTAAGAGACGCTGAAGGGATATTGCGACTGCATATTGGCATAGGTGGGAAATGTGCTCATATATTGCCCGAAAGCAGGTATCTGACCGTTAAAGAGCATTCTCACCCCGACGCCGGTCGCCACGCCGCTTTCCGGCGTTAATTTGATCACGCCGGGAAAATTCGTTTCATAGCCATTGGCGCTGGCGATCATCATTTCAGGCTGTACATCCTGATCGCAAAGTATGCCAATATTGAATGTCGACTGAGCAACCACGGTTCCTGCCCCGGTAAAGCGGCTCACCGGAAAATCACCCAGTATGATAGTCAGGGATTTGGGTGAAACGGTGCAGGTGACTTCTTTTACCACCACGTCACCTGAGTAGGAGAGGGTGTTTGGTTCACCTACGGCGTCAAGCCGTCTGACAGCGAGGTTGAATTGCGTATTACTCGTCGTCAGTGAACCAGAGGCTACAGTCTCACTGGTTTTCACCAGCTCCAGCGTGGCGTCAAAGTTAAATGGATATGACCCATTGGTCATAGTATCTGACACCAGTCCTAAGGGCGTTATAGCCGAACAGACCTGGTCTGCAGCCCCTCTTACGCGCACTCCTTTAGTATTTCGTATCGACACACCGATTCCGGCAACGCCTGTTTCATAGACGCCAGGGATCCCGGGTATCTCATTACCAAAGCCGTTATAGCATGCAATGATGGGTTGGCCTGCATCCGGTGCGTAATTACAGTTTCCTGTTGCGTGGACGGAACGTTCTGTTCCCGGAATGGTCGACCCCACGGGCAGGCTGGTGGGTACTGAAATAGACGCTAACGATAGTAGCGCGGGTAAATTTGGCGAGACACAGTTGGCCTTCGCGTGCGGCACAAAGAGCGCTGCCGTCGTCAGAACGACAAGTAAGAGTAACGATTTTGCTATCTGCATTATGATCGGTCCGGTGTTAATCAGTGGCACTGCGCGGCAGCGTTAATAATGTTGGTGTTATCCTTCTCCTGCATCAGGGCGTAATCGGCGACGCAATGCTCGCTCGCCTCCCTGCCCCAGGAAACGAAAAGGCGTCCGTGCTGCGGCAGGCCGGTGAGATACACCAGGCCGTCGTTACCGACGATAAATTCACTGCTCTTGTCTTCCGTGGTGACCGTTGCGCCGAAGGGCAGCGGCTTGTCGTTCCAGGCCAGCGTCATTAAGACGCGGTTGCCCACGCGAGTATCGAAGCTGGCGCGAACTACCGCGCCGCGTGATGGTGTTACCGTCTGTGAGGCGTGCGTGACGTCGGCATCTTCTGGCAGTGTCTCCGTGTCCAGTAAAATGGGGTTGTGACGCCACGGCGTGACAAACGGCACCAGCGTATAGCCGCGAGAGTCCGTTTCCACGCCCGTCTGGTTGGCAACGTGCGTGCCGTGTGTTCCCGGCGCTTTAATCAGCACCACGGTTTCGCCCAGGGTCTGACCGAAGGTGACGCCGTCAGAGTGGGCGACGATGCCGCCCTGGATCCCGGCGCTCACGGTGTGCTGATGGCTGTCCTGGCTGACGCCCCCGCGTATTTCACCGTAGGTACCTTTGTAATCCGCATTCATACTGGTAGAAGTGTTGTTATTGGCGCTGTCCAGTCCCTGCTGAACGTTCCAGCTCAGCTTGTCTCCCTCCAGCGCGGTACCATTCAGGCCCAGATTGTGGGTGGTGCCGTCTTTACCGTTGTTCAGGCTGTAGTTTGCCCAGGTGTCAGGCAGCCAGCGGTCGAGCGGAACCGACACGTTGAGGCCGATTTGTTGGTCATCGCTGATGGATTTACCGTCCTCGTCCGTGTCGTCGCTGTTTTTATTGACGCTGTAGCTCAGGCTATAGCTCACGCCGTGCCAGCTGTTGTTGTAGCTAACGCTCAGGGAGGTCATATCCTGACTCTGGCTCCAGTAACGCTCTTTCACCAGGCTTAGCGTCACCGAACCCCACTTATCGCCCAGCGTCTGGTCGATGGTGGCCTCCGCTCGTGCGCGGCGCTGCTGTGGAGCGGACCAGTCGTTTGCACGAGTCCAGGACTCCATAGTGTCCTGCAGGGTGTAAAAGCCTTTGCTGTTGTAGCGATAACCCGCCAGCGAGAAGCTAGTGCCGGTCGCGGTAAAATTTTTGCTATAGCGCAGACGAAGGGATTGCCCTTTGCTGGTTTTGCGCTTTTTCAGTAACGCTTTGGCGCGGGTAGCGTCTAAGGAGAACGCGCCGAGGTCGCCAACGTTTTTCCCCGCGCCGAGCGCGGCGGAGTGGTAATGCGAACTCTGCTGCGTACCGCCGTAAAGGGTGACCCCGTGTGACAGGCCATAGATGGCGCTGCCCTGGGCGAAAGGAGTCTTCTCAACCTCTTTATCGTATGAACGGTAACGCCCTGCCGCGACGCTGTATTTCAGGTGTTTTTCCCGCTGCAGCACCGGCACGGAGGCAAACGGCACCACGAAATGACTCTCGCTACCGTCGGTCTCTTTTACCGTGACGTTCAGATCGCCGCTGCTGCCGGTGGGGTAGAGATCGTTAATCTCAAACGCGCCGGGGGCCACGGTGTTTTGATAGATAACGTAGCCATTCTGGCGAACCACCACCTGGGCGTTACTGTGCGCCGTGCCGCGTACCACCGGGGCATAACCGCGCTCGCTGTCCGGCAGCATGTCGCTTTCGGTAGCCAGCTGTGCGCCAGTGTAAGAGACGCTGTCGAAAACGTCGGCCTGGGTGCTGCTCTGCCCCACGGTCAATTCGCTCTTCAGCCCCACGATATCGCGCTGGGCATAGGTATAGACCGGGGTCAGCTTGCCGTCGTCCTGACCCCCGTCCGAATTGTGGTTCCAGGTGCTGTAATTACGCACGCGCCAGGCACCGGCGTTAAAGCCGGGGCGCAGATTAATAAACTGGCTGCTGTTGTCCGCTTTCCCCTGCTGGCGGGCGCGGCTTTGGCTGGCGTTAACGCTATAGTTCAGGATGCCCGCTGTAATCCCTTCGTCATACTCTTTCGGATCGATATAGCCACGGGGCACCTGGCCCAGCGCCGACTGGGGAATACTCAGCAGTAGCTGCTGATTTTTGATGCGGAAAGTCGCCGAGGCCGAAGGGATCGCGCTGAGATCCGCGCATTCCCCTTTTGCCGCCAGCTTTGGATAATCTTTGGTTTTGATGCCCAGATGCATTAATTCATCCAGACTCAGGCAGGGCTGCAGGGAATCATCTCCCTGCGCATCTTTTTGTAATGTAAAAAGGACGTCACGGGTGTCGATTTTATTGTTATTGATGAACATCGTTACCTGATATTTGCCTGGCGCCTGACCGGGACCTTTTTCATAAACAGAGAGATCGGTCTTTGCCTGCTCTGGATTATCAATATCCAGCAGGGCAGGGTTAAAATAATCATCAGCGTGGGCCTGCAGCGCGCAGCATGTCACCGCTATCCCACAAAAAGTGGGCAGCATTTCACGCAGTCGACGTAATAGCGGCTTAGTTGTGCTGTACATGATTATCCAGGCGTCGAATAGAGTATTAACGAACGGATGCAGACCAGGTTTTACTGATGCTTCCGTAATCGGTAATGACAGACCAGGATACGGTGTTACCGCTCATATTTGTCGGAAGGGCAAAGCGGGTAGCGGTATTTGGCACAGCCCAGGTCGCTTTTGTTACTTTTTGGCCGTTCAGCGTTACGCTCTGAAAATTCATATAGAAAGGCGTAGGGTTGTTGACCACCAGATCGTTGCCTTCGCGGTGCCATTCCAGTTTATCAGCCACCGCTTCGGGTTTGCCTTTAATCGAAGCAGGGCGATACAGCAATTTAATACGGGTATTAATGGCGATTTGTAAGGTAATGACTCCAACTTATTGATAGTGTTTTATGTTCAGATAATGCCCGATGACT
>OLJC01000151.1_pt1 | contig 25604 bp, 23 predicted proteins | sample 1601461 | NCBI WGS metagenome assembly OLJC01 (sample SAMN04436803, study PRJEB24849) | human gut metagenome | biome: human gut; feature: NICU; material: stool | host: Homo sapiens | place: USA: Saint Louis, MO | collected 2011-06-13 | reverse complement strand
TGACTTTCCATTCGCCTTCACCAAAGACCTTCAGCCCGGTGGAATCAATCACCAGGTGTGCGATTTCACCCCGGGTGGACGTTTTGAAACTGACATTAACCGACTTTGCCCGCTTACTGACACTGGTGTAATCCGGGCAGCGCAACGGAACGTTCATCAGGGCAAAAATGGAATCAATAAAACCCTGCGCAGCCCGCAGGGTCAGCCGGAATACGCGTTTAATCACCAGAACGGTGGTGATGGCGAGATCAGAATAGCGCTGGGGCCTTCCTCGTGATGAAGGCGTTGCCGACTCATACCAGGCCTGAATCGCCTCATCATCCAGCCAGAAAGTGAGGGAGCCACGGTTGATGAGAGCTTTGTTGTAGGTGGACCAGTTGGTGATTCTGAACTTTTGCTTTGCCACGGAATGGTCTGTGTTGTCGGGAGGATGCGTGATCTGATCCTTCAACTCAGCAAAAGTTCGATTTATTCAACAAAGCCTTGGCCTGAGCAGCCTCGGGGAAATCGTCGTCTGGGCGCGCCCAGACGAGTTTCCGCCAAGGAACATGCAGACGAGCAAGGGGCTGCGGGCACTCGGCTACAACGTGAGGATCGGTGTTTGATCGAGGCGCCTGTGGCACACGCAGGCTGAGGAGCCAGGCGCTGTCCATTGCCTGATCAGGCCGCCCCCCTGTGCCTTGCCTGAGCAGTTGACCTGGATCAATGGGGCGGGAGAACGCTGCACATTGACTCTTGAAGTTATTCATAGTAGGTCTAATATTACAAAGTATTACAAGGATTTCCTTGGCCGGAACCGCAAAGCGACGCGATTGGAGAGGGTGAGATGAAAGCGCACCTACAGGGATGAAAGCGCACCTACAGGTGATTTTCACGCTCGATGAATTGGCTGCGTACTTGAAAGTCGGCAAGCGGACGCTTTATCGGCTCGCCGCGCACGGGGAAATTCCGGCTTTCAAGGTGGGCGGGACGTGGCGGTTTCCTCAAAGTGAAATCGATCAGTGGATCAATGATCAGACCCGAGCCGGAGCAAAGAAGGAGGTGATGCGCAAGCGTGAACAGCAGAAGTCATCCGAGCAGCCCGTGTCGCCTGGGCGCACTGCCCGTCACAGCAGGCAAAGGGCTTGAGTAACTCGTTTTCCAATTTTTCTGGAGGTATGACATGGACATCGATTTCAAGAAGTTGGCTCCCTGGAACTGGTTCAAGAACGAGCAGCAAGAGCAGCAGACCGTCTCTTCCCTGCCGGTGCAGCGCAATGACCTGCCAGCGGCGAGCGGGCCAGTCAGCCCGATCCTGCAACTGCATCGGGAAATCGACCGGCTGTTCGATGACGCATTCCGGGGCTTCGGTTTTCCGGCGTTGAACATGCCGCAGTGGCCATCCGATTGGTCGGGCATGCTGAAGCCGGCCCTGGACATCCAGGAAACCGACAAGCAGTACAAGATTACCCTGGAAGTGCCCGGTGTCGAGGAGAAGGACATCCAGATTACTCTCGACAACGACGTGCTGATGGTGCGTGGCGAGAAGCGCCAGGAACAGGAGAAGAAGGAAGGTGGCTTCCACCGTGTGGAGCGCTCCTACGGCAGCTTTCAGCGTGCCTTGAACCTGCCTGACGACGCCAACCAGGATTCGATCAAGGCATCGTTCAAGAACGGGGTGCTCACGGTCACGATCGACAAGCGCGAGGTCAGCGCGCCGAAGCAGGGACGCTCGATCCCGATCAACGGCTGACGTCGCCGGCTCGTTCGTCACAAGAAAAACCCGGCACGAGACGAGGAGTCGCGGCTCGCGATGCCTCGTCGCCTCAACCTTGTCAACCTTCTCAGGAGCATCAGCATGGCCAGAAAACAATGCCAGGTCTGCGGCCAACCCGCCACCGTGCGGGTGGAAGCCAATCTCAACGGTCGTAACAGCACCATGCTGTTGTGCGACGACCATTACCGGCAATTAGTGCGCCAGCAAAAGCGCACCGTTTCGCCGCTGGAAGCCTTGTTCGGCTCGCGCAGCGGCCTGTTCGAGGACTTCCTCGGCAGTGACTTCTTCCGCATCGGCGAAGACGCGACGCCAGTTGCCGCCGATACCGATGACGTGGTCGATGCCTCGTTTGGCGAGCCCGCCACCGCAGGTTCGGGTGCGCCGCGCCGTCGCGGCAGTGGGTTGGCCAGCCGCATCAGCGAACAGTCGGAAGCTTTGCTGCAGGAGGCCGCCAAACACGCTGCCGAATTTGGCCGTTCCGAGGTGGATACCGAACATCTGCTGCTGGCGCTGGCCGACAGCGACGTGGTCAAGACCATCCTGGGTCAGTTCAAGATCAAGGTCGATGACCTCAAGCGGCAGATCGAGTCTGAGGCCAAGCGCGGGGACAAGCCCTTCGAGGGCGAGATCGGCGTGTCGCCGCGCGTGAAGGATGCGCTCAGCCGCGCCTTCGTGGCCTCCAATGAACTCGGCCATTCTTATGTCGGTCCAGAGCATTTCCTGATCGGTCTGGCCGAGGAAGGCGAAGGGCTGGCCGCCAACCTGCTGCGCCGCTACGGCCTGACGCCGCAGGCGCTGCGCCAACAGGTCAGCAAGGTGGTCGGCAAGGGCGCCGAGGATGGCCGCGCTGAGACGCCGACCAACACGCCAGAACTCGACAAGTACTCGCGCGACCTGACCAAGATGGCGCGCGACGGCAAGCTCGACCCGGTGATCGGCCGCGCGCAGGAGATCGAAACCACCATCGAGGTGCTGGCCCGGCGCAAGAAGAACAACCCGGTGCTGATCGGCGAGCCGGGTGTGGGCAAGACCGCCATCGTCGAAGGGCTGGCGCAGCGCATGGTGGCGGGTGAAGTGCCCGAGACCTTGCGCGACAAGCGCCTGGTGGAACTCAACATCAACGCCATGGTGGCCGGCGCCAAATATCGCGGCGAGTTCGAGGAGCGCGTGCAGAAGGTGCTGAAGGAGGTGACCGAGCACCAGGGCGAGCTGATTTTGTTCATCGACGAGGTGCACACCATCGTCGGTGCCGGCCAGGGCGGTGGCGAAGGCGGGCTGGACGTGGCCAACGTGTTCAAACCGATGATGGCGCGCGGTGAACTCAACCTGATCGGCGCCACGACGCTGAACGAGTACCAGAAATACATCGAGAAGGATGCCGCACTGGAGCGGCGCTTCCAGCCGGTGACGGTGCCCGAGCCGACGGTGGCCCAGGCCATCATGATTCTGCGCGGCCTGCGCGACACCTTCGAGGCGCACCACAAGGTCAGCATCTCCGAGGACGCGATCATCGCGGCGGCCGAGTTGTCCGACCGCTACATCACGGCGCGCTTCCTGCCGGACAAGGCGATCGACCTGCTCGACCAGGCGGCCGCGCGCGTGAAGCTGTCGGCCACGGCCCGGCCGGTGGCCGTGCAGGAGCTGGAGTCCGAACTGCACCAGCTACGGCGTGAACAGGATTACGTGGCCGCGCGCAAGCAGTACGACCAGGCCGCCGAGCTCGGCAAGCGCATCGAAGCCAAGGAGGCCGAGCTCAAGAAGCTCGTCGAGGACTGGGAGCGGGAGCGGGCCTCCGGCAGTGCCGAGGTCAAGGCGGAACACGTGGCGCAGATCGTCTCGCGCCTGACCGGCATCCCGGTCAACGAGTTGACGGTGGAAGAGCGCGAAAAGCTGCTGCACTTGGAACAACGGCTGCACGAGCGCCTGGTGGGACAAGACGAGGCGGTCCGTGCCGTGGCCGATGCCGTGCGGCTATCCCGCGCCGGCCTGCGCGAAGGCGGTAAACCGGTGGCTACCTTCCTGTTTCTGGGCCCGACCGGGGTGGGCAAGACCGAGCTCGCCAAGGCATTGGCCGAATCGATCTACGGCGATGAGCACGCCCTGTTGCGCATCGACATGTCGGAATATGGCGAACGCCATACCGTGGCGCGGTTGGTGGGCGCGCCTCCGGGCTATGTCGGTTACGACGAAGGCGGTCAGCTCACCGAGAAGGTGCGGCGCAAGCCCTACAGCGTGCTGCTGCTCGACGAGATCGAGAAGGCACACCCTGACGTCTACAACATCCTGCTGCAAGTGTTCGACGACGGTCGCCTCACCGACGGCAAGGGCCGGGTGGTGGATTTCACCAACACCATCATCATCGCCACGTCCAACCTGGGTTCGGACATCATCCAGCGACGGCTGAAGGCGCGTGAGGCGGCTGGCGAGGAGTACGAAAAGACCAAGGCCGAGGTCATGGACGTGCTGCGCGGCCACTTCCGGCCCGAGTTCCTCAACCGCATCGACGAGATCATCGTCTTCCATGCGCTGGGCAAGGAGGAGATCCGCCACATCGTCGGCCTGCAGCTCGATCGCGTGGCGCGCAGCGCCGCCAGCCAGGGCGTGACGCTCACTTTCGATCAGACGCTGATCGACCATTTCGCGGAAGAAGGCTACAAGCCCGAGTTCGGTGCGCGTGAACTCAAGCGCCTGATCCGCAGCGAGCTGGAAACTGCGCTGGCGCGCGAGATGCTCGGTGGCGGCATCGGCAAGGGCGATCACGCCAGCGCACGCTGGGACGACAAGGCCGAACGCGTGGTGTTCGAACGCAAAGAGCCACCGCAGACCCCGGCCGAGCCGGAGCAGCCGGATGTCGCGAAGGCGACCGAGACGCCGCACGGCGACGCTGGCAAAGACTCGAGCAAGAAGAAGTCGGCGAGCGACGCATCTTGATGGCGGGCGAGGCTGCCGTGTCCGACTCCATCAGCCTGGCATGGGCAGCCTCCCTGGCATCGATCGCGGTGGCGGTCGTGGCCGCGGGTCACGCGGTCGTCTACAAGCGTGATCCGCGGTCGGCCACGCCGTGGGGGCTGCTCATCAGCGGCGGCACTGCCCTCCCGCTCGCTGGCCATCCGTTTGCGTGACGGTGCGGCCCGTCTGTTCACCTGATCCTCTGGCAACTCGACTTTCGAGGAACACGGTCCATGGAAAAAAAGAATCAATGGAATACCGGCTACTGGATCGTTGCCCTCCTGCTGTTGCTGAGTTTGCAGAGCTACTGGCAGACGGCGAAAACCGTCGAGCCGGTGCCCTACAGCGAGTTCGAGAAGGCGCTGGACGAGGGGCGCGTGGCCGAAGTGCTGGTGTCGGATCGTACGGTGACCGGGCGCCTGAAGTCGCCGGACAGCCGGGGCAAGACGACGATCGTGGCAACGAGGGTCGAACCCGATCTTGCCGATCGCCTGTCGAAGTACGACGTACCCTATGCCCGCGTGTTGGAGAGCACCTGGCTGAGCGATGTGCTGTCGTGGATCCTGCCAGCGGTATCCTTCTTTGGCGTCTGGTTCTTCCTGTTCCGCCGCTTCGCCGAGAAGCAGGGCATGGGCGGGTTTCTCAACATCGGTAAGAGCCGCGCCAAGGTGTTCGTGGAAAAGAACACCGGTGTGACGTTCGCCGATGTGGCGGGGGGGGATGAGGCCAAGGCGGAGCTGGTCGCGATCGTCGATTTCCTGAAGAATCCGCAGGACTATGGCCGTCTCGGGGCGCGCATTCCCAAGGGCGTGTTGCTGGTCGGCCCACCGGGCACCGGCAAGACATTGCTGGCCAAGGCTGTTGCCGGGTGGCCGAATCGACCCAGGCGCGCATCGATCAGGCTATCCGCGACATCGTGATGGGCGTGTTCGAGCGCGCCTACCGGATTCTCGACATCAACCGCGCGGTGCTGGAGCGCTGTGCGCGCGAGCTGCTGGCGCGGGAAACGCTCGACGAAAGCGATATCCGTCAATTGACTCAAGGACTTGTTCGGAACTGAAAACAGTAGTAGGTGCCATTCAGAGTAAACCGACGGCTCTGTTCAGTGCGTCATCCAATTCGTCGGCATTGTTCAAGGAGAACCGATATGTCTGCATTGACTCCGTGGGACCCCTTCCGGGAACTGGATGAATTGCAAAACCGCCTGGCGACGATGTTCGGACGAATACCCCAGCGACAGGGCGCCCGTACCGGCAACGAAGCCATGACCACGGCGGACTGGGCTCCAATGGCGGACATCAGCGAGGATGAGAACGCATTCTTCCTCAAGCTGGATCTGCCGGAGGTCCCCAGGGATGCCGTGCGCGTCAGCGCGGAAAACGGTGTGCTCACCATCAGCGGCGAGCGCAAACTGGAAAAAGAGGAGCAGGGCAAGAAGTTCCACCGCATCGAACGTGCCTATGGCCGCTTTGTGCGCAGCTTTGTCTTGCCTGACAACGTTGATCCGACCAAGGTGACGGCTTCCATGAAAGACGGCGTGCTGGAAGTGCGGCTTGTCAAGGCCGAGCAAGCCAAACCGAAACAGATTGAAATCTCAGTCAACTAACTTCAATCAGGAGCCCAAGATCATGAATATCAAACAGCCACAATACACCTTCTCCGCACTTGCCCTGGCGGTCGTCGTCGGACTGAGCGGACCGGCTCTGGCCCAATCGGCGGCAGGTTCTAGCCCAGGTGCTGCAGCACCCTCTGCCGCATCCAAGGCGGCACAGCCACAGGTAGATGACAAGGCCGCCCGGGAAGCCGATAAAAAGCGTGCCGAGCTCACTCAAGACGCCATCACGGCGCTCACCAAGACCCAGGAGGCTTTGACCCTCCTTGATGCAAACAAGACCAAGGAGGCGCTTGCTGCGCTGGAACTGGCCAGCGGAAAGCTGGAACTGGTATTGGCACGCGACACCAAACTTGCTTTGGCGCCGGTCGATGTACGCGTCATCACCCACGATATCCACGCCAACGTGGAATCGGTAAAGAAAGCGGTCAAGTTGTCTCGGGAGTTGTTGGGTGATGGCGAGGTGCAAAAGGCCCGGCCCATCGTTGCCAATCTGGCCAGCGAAATCGTAATCCAAACCGACAACCTTCCGATGGCAACGTACCCGGCAGCGATCAAGTCGGCCGCACGGCTCATCGACAGCGGCAAGATCGACAACGCCAAAGCGGAACTCGCCCGAGCACTGAACACGCTGGTGGTGACCTCGGTCGCCTTTCCTCTGCCCGTGCTACGGGCCGAAGCCGCGATGGCAAAAGCTGAAAAGCTGGCCGAGACCGACAGGCGCGATGCCAGGCAGAACGAGGAGCTCAGCACCTTGCTGTCGTCCGTGCGCACGGAGATCGAGATGGCGCAGATCCTGGGTTATGGCAAGAAGGCGGACTTCAAACCCATCTTCGATCAGGTGAAGTCCATTGAGCAAAAGTCGGCTGGTGGCAAAAGCGGCAAGGGATGGTTCGACGAGTTGAAGACGCGCATCCAAAAGCTGTTTTGAGGTGATGAAGGGGCTGACTGCTCTGTCGGTCAGTCTCGCGATGTTCGCATTCAGCCCCAATAGATTCGCCTATTTTCACTATCTCATACGAGGCATATCACCATGAATGAGCAAACACCGAATCCCAATGCGACGAACGAAGGAAAAAACGAACAGGCCGCGGTAAGCAGCCTTCCTGTCAGTCCAGAGTCCAAGCCTGAAGTCGTCACGGAGGTACAGCCTGAGGTTCAGAAAGAAACGGACTCGCAGGCGGCAGACAAACGTAAACAAGTCCTCGATGAGGCAGTCTCGGCCTTGTCGCTGACCAAATCAGCGCTGGCCGCACTTGACGGCAAGGACACTGCACGCGCATTGGCAACGCTGGCCGAAGTGACGGGAAAGCTGGAGCTGATCGTCGCGCGCGAACCCACGCTCGCCCTGGCCGGCGTTGATGTGCGCACCATCGTGCACGACTTGTTCGCCAACACGGAAACCATTGAGGCGATGACCGACGAGGCGCTGGATGCCCTCAAACATGGCGAGGTGCAACAGGCTCGCCACGTGCTGGCTTTGCTGGCCAGTGAAATCGTGATCACGGTCACCAGCATCCCTTTGGCGTCCTATCCCGCAGCCGTGAAGGCAGTCGTGCCGCTGATCGATCAGGGCAAGATCGAAGAAGCCAAAGCCGCGCTGCAGTCAGCGCTCAGCACGCTGGTCGAGGAGCGCAGCGTGCTTCCGCTGCCCGTCCTGCGTGCGAAGCTGCTCCTGAAGCGCGCCGAGCCCCTGGTAGAAGATGGTCAGCGCAGCGAAGCATCCAATGAGCGCCTGGAGACATTGTTGAACGAAGCCCGGCAGCAGTTGGAAATGGCAGAACTGCTGGGCTATGGAAAAAGGAAGGACTTTGAGCCCCTGTACGCTGAACTCAAGAAAATCAAGGAAAAGACGGGAGGGGGAGGCTGCGGAAAAGGCTGGCTCGATGAAGTCAAGGCAAAACTGTCCAGGTTGTTCTGAAACCGCTGGAGAGGGGGGCGCATAGCGCCCCCTCTCTTGTCCCATGAGTGTTTGATTTTTTATTTTGTATAGATCTTTAGGAGATATTGCATGAAAACAGACACCATCGCCAATTCCAATGCGGATGACCCCACCAAAGCACTGTGTTCGCTGAGCCAAAATTGGTGGCTTTTTGTGCTGCGCGGTGTCTTGGCATTGATTTTTGCAGCCCTCGCGTTCTGGATGCCACAATCGGCTCTGTTGGCCATGACCATCATGTTCGGCGCATTTTCCTTGGTCAATGGCGCGTTCAACTTGTTTGCAGCGGTGCGCCATATCCAGAAAAAAGAGCGCTGGGGCTGGCTGCTGTTCAGCGGCATTGTCGGCATACTTACGGGCGTCGTCGTCCTGGTTGCTCCTTGGGTCGCCACGATAGTCTTGGCTTCTTTTTTATGGGCTAGCGTGGGCTTCTGGGCGATTTTCACCGGTGTGCTGGAGATATCCGCCGCCGTTCGGCTGCGTCGGGAAATCAAGGGTGAAATCTGGCTTGCCCTCAGTGGACTGCTCTCGATTATCCTTGGTGCTATCGTCTTGTGGATATTTTTTACCCGTCCGGTCGAGTCATTCGTGGCCGCAGGCTGGCTGTTGGGTTTCCATGCGGCAGTCTATGGCGTCACGCTTTTGTTCTTGAGTTGGAGTCTTCGCAAACGCGCCTGGGGTAAGAGCGTGCCAAACCAAAATCTATGGATATGAGCATCCTCGATTCATGCCTCCATAGAAATGACATCGAAGGAGTCATACATGCAGATACAATATAGCTATCGAGCTATCGACAAAGAGTTTCATGAACCTTGGCAGAGAGCTTTGGGAAATGTGATCGAGCACGCCCTCAAGCCATTGCTCGACAAACACACTAAAGATTCAGCGCGACTTCAAATCGTCCTTGATCGCGACAAGATCAAGCGGCAATTTCTGGCCAGTGGCTATATGCACCTGCCCGGCAAAAAGATTGTCAGCGTTACTGCATCACATGACGAGCTGACGCCCCTCGCGCAGATGCTCGCACAGTCGTTGTTCCGTCAGGCCAAGAAGCATTTTGACCGACTGCATGCTCAGGATCAAATCAAGCGCAAAGCACGACGCGAGCGCTTGCGCGAGCTCAAGGTGCGGATTGCCGCAAAACCCGCATCAGCCGCCCATGAGGCCGAGGTGACCCGAATGCCTCTACTGTCGAAACTTGAGGCTGTCGCAAGGCGTGAGCTGGCTTATCTGCGGGCCGTCGGCGATTTACCGCGCGATTATCCGACGCTGCGCGACGTGGTGGATGAAGCGATTGTCCGAGCTAAGGTGGAATGGCAATCCGTGCCGGGGGAAAAAGAGGCTTACACCGGTCTTTTGAAGCATCTGTTCGCCGTCCTGGATAACGAAGTGGCAAGCAGCCGGCAATTTGGCGAATTCGTTTCTCTGGACGCGCCGGTCGAACCGGATGCCCAAGACGTGGCCGAGGCCATGGTGGAAGAGGAAATCTTCGAATTTTATCAGCACGATGACACACTCAAGCTGGCCGATATTTTCGCTGGCAGTCAGCATCCCGATGTCGCAACGATCGCGGAACAGGAGGAGCTGATTGATCGGTCGAGCGAGTTCGCTTTTGCATTTGACCTGCTGAAGGACATGCCGCGTTTGTGGCGGCGCATTTTTCTGCTTATCCGTGTGGACGGGCTGAATGCCAGCAGCGTCTCTGAAATCCTGCTGATTCCTGGTAAGGAAGATGCTGTCCGAAGGTGGCTCATGCAGGCCGAAGCATTCATCGCTGCTCATCTGGAAGAGGCCGGAGTAAGCAAAAACGGGAACGATTGGCTCCAAGGCGTTGATTGGTCGGCATTGTCTGTGACCCGAAGCGAGGCAGCCTCACTGTGGTCCAAGGAGGCGAACCATGAAGAATGATCTTCACCTCGTCTGCCCGTATTGCCAGTCCATCAACCGCGTACCGACTGCGAAGCTATCGGAACATCCCAACTGTGGCCGCTGCCAGCAGCCCTTGTTCACGGGCGAGCCCATCGAGTTGACCACGGCGACGTTCTCGCGCCACGTGGAGCGCAGCGATCTGCCGCTGCTGGTCGATTTCTGGGCGCCATGGTGCGGGCCGTGCAAGATGATGGCGCCACAGTTCCAGCAAGCGGCGCACCAGCTCGAACCGAGGATCCGGCTGGCGAAGGTGAATACCGAGGCTGAGCCCCACCTGGCCGCGCAGTTCGGTATCCGCAGCATCCCGACGCTCGCCCTGTTCCAGGGTGGGCGGGAGATCGCCCGTCAGGCCGGCGTGATGGGCGCGCAGGACATCGTGCGCTGGACGTCGACGCAAGTGGGACGCTGACCGATGCAGGGCTTGCTCGGCACTACGCTAATCCTGCTGGCGGCTTGCAGCCTGGCGGCGATGGCGACGGCGGCGTTCAGAGTGCCCGCCTTGCTGGGGTATCTCTCTGTCGGCGTTGTACTGGGCCCCTCAGTCATCGGCGTGATCGCGCCGGGGGAGACGCTGAGCTTTCTGTCCGAGCTGGGCGTGGCGCTGCTGTTGTTCATGGTCGGACTGGAATTCTCCCTCGGAGACTTCTGGCTCGCCCGCAGGACGGTGCTGATGGCGGGCGCTCTGCAGATGATCGCCGTGGCCCCGCCGCTGATCCTGCTATTGATGTGGCTGGGGCAGCCCGGCCAGAGCGCCGCGCTGCTCGGCACTGCGGCGGCCATGTCGTCCACGGCGCTGGTCAGCCGACAACTGGCCGACCAAGGCGAGCTCACCACCCGCCACGGACGCAGTGCCATCGCCGTGCTGGTCTTTCAGGACCTGGCCAGCGTGCCCCTGCTGGCCTTGCTGGCGATCTGGGCGCGCGGCGAGTCGCCGAAGATCGAGCATGTGCTGCTCGAAGTATTCGGTGTGCTGCTGCTGTTCGCGGCAGCGGCCCTCGTCTCGCGCCGTCTGTTGCATGGCCTGCTGGGCTGGGTGGCGCGGCGGGGCCACGAGGAATCGTTCGTGCTCGTCTCCTTGTGCGTGGTGGTGGCTGCCGCCGCTGCTGCGCACGCGGTCGGCGTATCCGCCGCCCTGGGGGCCTTCCTCGCCGGGATGGTGCTGGGCGAGAGCGACTTCCGGCACCACATGGAAAGCCACCTCAGGCCGTTTCGCGATGTGTTGTCGGGCGTGTTCTTCGTGACCATCGGCCTGCAACTGGACGCAGCACAGATTCTTTCGGCACCGCTGGCGGTGCTGGCGTGGCTGGTGGTGCTGGTACCGGTCAAGATCCTGCTCAATACGCTGGCCTTGCGGGCGACGCGCCTGTCCGCCCTCGATGCCTGGCGTACGGGCATAGCGTTGGGGCACGGCGGCGAGTTCGCCCTGCTGTTGTTGGGCACGGTCTTGCAGCAGCATCTGATCCCCGCGACCGTCGTCCAACCCATGCTGGTCGCGCTGGTGCTCAGCATGGCCCTGGCACCGCTACTGATCCGCCATCACGATGTACTTGCCCGGTTCTTGAGCCGCACCGGCGGCGTCATTCAGCCACCCCAGGCTGAAGAAGTCGAGATCGCCGCGCAGACGACGCGATATCGAGACCATGTCATCGTTTGCGGCGCGGGCGAGCTTGGCCTGACAGTCAGCGAGATTCTTCGCCACGCCGGCGTGGCGCATCTGCTGCTGGAGGCGGACGCGCAGAAGGTAGAGGCCGCGCGTGCCGCCGGCGCGCCGGTGTTCCATGGCGATGCCAGTCGGCCCGATACCTTGCTGGCTGCCGGCTTGACGCATGCGCACTTGGTGGTGCTAACGTTCGCCCATGCCCAGCAAGCGTTGCGCATCGCCCAGGCGATTGCCGAGCGCCGTCCGGCGCTGACCTTGTGGGTGTCATGCAGAAGTACGACCGCGGCCGATGCATTTCGCGCCATGCCTAACGTGCGCGTTTATCAGCAATCCTTTGCCGCAGCTATTGGGCTGGCGGAACAGGTGATGTCGACGCTTGGCATGTCGACCGAGTTGATTGAAGGACACATCAGCGCAATGCGCCGCCGTCTCGACAGCAGCCGTTTTCCAGGGAGTTCATCGTCATGAAATCAAAACGCCTTAACCCATTTCAGGTCTTGCGTGACCAATTGGCCATCATGAGTTTTTACGAGCGCTTCGAGCAGGTCGTCGCGCTCGTGCTGTCGGCGGTGATCGCCGTCATCATCGTGGTGTCGCTGTTCCAGCTCATCTCCATCGTCTTCACGCTGCTGGTTCTCGATGCCTTCAATCCCCTGGACCACAAGGTATTCCAGAGCGTGTTCGGCATGATCATGACGCTCTTGATCGCGATGGAGTTCAAGCATTCCATCGTGCGCGTGGCGCTGCGTCGGGACAGCATCATCCAGGTCAAGACGGTGGTCCTGATCGCGGTGATCGCACTCTCCCGCAAGTTCGTGATCCTCGACTCCGACGCGAGCCCCGCAAAGATAGCCGCGCTGGCAGTCGCCACGCTGGCTCTGGGTGCGACCTACTGGCTGCTGCGCAAGCGCGGCGACCGCGCCGTCGAGACCTCTGAGCATGACCCGTCATCATCCGAGTGATCCGCGCACTGCGCTCTTGCAACACCGCTGGCTCAACCGCCTGCAGACCGGGCTGTTGGTCCTGACCCTGGTCGGGATCGCAGCCGCAGCAGGGAGACTGCCATTTGGGGAAGGCTGCCTGTGGCTCGCGCTGTTTGCCGTTGCAGGTGCGTTGCTGCTGGAACCGGTAGCCGCGTCGGCGCTGAGCTTGCGCCTGTACCGCGTACGGGCCTTGCACCCGCAACAAGCCCACGAGATGTGGGCCCTGTTGCGCGAGCTGCCCGCCAGTGCCGGTTTGCCCGCCATGCCGGTGCCGCACTATGTGCCCAGTGCCGTCGTCAACGCCTTCGCCACCGGATCGAAGCAGGAGGCATCGATCGCCCTCACCGATGGCCTGCTGCGCAGCCTGAGCCCACGCGAGCTGGCGGGTGTGTTCGCGCACGGGGTCGCGCACATCGCTAATGAGGATCTGCGTGTCATGGGGCTGGCGGATTCCGTCAGTCGCCTCACGTGCCTACTGGCCCTTATGGGACAGATCGCGATCCTGCTCAGCCTGCCCGCGCTGCTGGTTGGCGCGGCGGAGGTCTATTGGCCTGGTCTATTGTTATTGGCCGCATCGCCCCAACTGGCCCTGCTCGCACAGCTCGGCTTGTCTCGCGTGCGTGAGTTCGACGCTGACCGCCTTGCGGCGGAACTGACTGGCGACCCGCAGGGGCTGGCGTCCGCGCTGGCGAAAATCGAGCGGGTCAGCCGCTCCTGGCGTGCCTGGCTATGGCCGGGATGGGGCAATCCCGAGCCCTCCTGCTTGCGCACGCGTCCGGCAACGCAAGAGCGCATCGCACGCCTGCTGACGTTGGCGCCTGGGCCAGCATCAGCGTTGCCACTCCGCGCGCCCCATTTTTTTCCGGAATCCGCTTTGGCGACGCGCCCACCGCGCTGGCGCCTGAGCGGGCTGTGGCGCTGATTGCCCATCAACAGGAGACGTCTCATGGCCTATCTAGACCCGTACAAACGCCCCGCGCCGGACCGCTTCGTCCGGCGCTGGCTCTTCATCACCGCCTGTATTGCCGCGCTCATGCTGCTGTGGCAGTTTCTGCCCGCCATCGAGGCCTGGTTCAGTCCGCGCGAGGCAGCAGAACGCACCGTGATGGCGCGTGGCGATCTGGCGGCGGACGAGAAAACCACCATCGAACTGTTCGAAAAATCACGCGCCTCGGTGGTCTACATCACCACCGCGCAATTAGTACGCGATGTCTGGACGCGCAACGTGTTCTCCGTGCCGCGCGGCACTGGCTCGGGCTTCATCTGGGACGACGCCGGCCACGTCGTCACCAACTTCCACGTCATCCAGGGCGCGTCCGAAGCCACCGTCAAACTGGCCGACGGCCGCGACTACCAGGCCGCGCTGGTGGGGACGAGCCCCGCGCACGACATCGCTGTGCTCAAGATCGGCGTCGGTTTCAAGCGCCCGCCGGCCGTGCCGGTCGGCACCAGTGCCGACCTCAAGGTGGGTCAGAAGGTGTTTGCTATCGGCAACCCCTTCGGCCTGGACTGGACGCTCACCACTGGTATCGTCTCCGCGCTCGACCGCTCGTTGCCGGGAGACGCGGGCGGCCCGGCCATCGATCACCTGATCCAGACCGACGCCGCCATCAACCCCGGCAATTCCGGTGGCCCGCTGCTCGATTCGGCTGGGCGGCTGATCGGCATCAATACCGCCATCTACAGTCCGTCTGGCGCCTCGGCCGGCATAGGCTTTGCGGTGCCGGTCGATACCGTCATGCGCGTGGTGCCGCAACTCATAAAGACCGGCAAGTACATCCGTCCGGCGCTGGGCATCGAGGTGGATGAGCAGCTCAACACGCGTCTGCAGGCGCTGACCGGCAGTAAGGGCGTATTCGTATTGCGCGTGGCGCCGGGCTCGGCGGCGCACAGGGCCGGGCTCGTCGGCGTCGAGGTCACCGCAGGCGGCATCGTGCCCGGCGATCGCGTTATCAGCATCGACGGTATCGCCGTTGACGACGTCACCACATTACAGGCCCGGCTAGACGACAAGAACGTTGGAGATGTTGTGGTCTTGTTAGTGGAGCGGGCCGGCAAGACTCGCGAGATGCTTGTGGAACTACAACCGGGAGTTTGATGGAAAGTGGGTCATGGATCTGCACAGCGAAGCAGCCAAGCGACTTCAGCCTTGCGCCGAACTACGAGCCCTAGCTAGGGATGGTCTGAAGTAGCCCTGTATTTCCGGCTGACTTCAGCCACTGCTGATTTTGAAAGCGGTGAACCGATCAAAAACGATCGGATCACTCGCTCATTTCGGTGCTTTCAGCCGTCGCGAGCACCTTGCGACGGCCATTTTCCGCATTACAGGCGCACCTCTCCTGCGCTTGCCAGCAAATGTCGGCGGGCCATCCATAGGTTCGACAGGGCAAACAGCGTCACCAGTTGTGCAGTGTTCTTCACCAGCCCTCGGAAACGTACCTTGGTGTAGCCGAACTGCCGCTTGATCACGCGAAACGGGGGCTCTACCTTCGCTCGCACTTGCGCCTTGGCCTTCTCGATCTTGCGCTTGGCTTTGTACAGGGCGCTGCGTTTATCGAGCATCTTGTAGGTGCTGCGGCGTGCTGCGACCTGCCAGATCACTTCTCGGTCGGCATGCTCGGAGCGCTTTTCGACGCCTGTGTAGCCGTCATCGGCGCAGACGACGTTCTCGTCGCCGTGCAGCAGTTTGTCGACCTGGGTGACATCCCCCCCTTCCCTTGTATCTAACAGTTTGTGGTGATTAGCTACCACCACTGAAGCAGAGTGAGCCGCCCCCTTCCCTTAAGGTCAGAAAAGTCGGCACCGCTGAACCTTGATTTGCAGCACATGGCCCTCCGCTTCACCTTTCACGCCAGCACATCAGGTTGAACGGTTACCGGGAGCTCGACTCCGTATGTACAAGGCGAACAGGCGTGACGGTTTATGTGAGAGGAGTTTGACCATGTTTCCAGTCGGCATTGACGTAAGTAAAAACACCCTGGATCTTTGCATGCTTTATGACGGTATCAAAGGACGCATAAAAACCCGTAACATCCAGAATAACAGACATTCAGTTGAAAATATTCTTCGCTGGCTCAGGCTTCAACATTGCAGTCCGGAAGATGTTCATGTGGTAATGGAAGCTACCGGTGTTTATCACGAACGGCTGGCCACTGAATTACATGATGCCGGTTTCCGGGTTTCTCTGGCCAACCCTCACCGTAGTCGGGAGTTTGCGCGTGGCATGGGAATCATGACAAAAACGGATAAGGTGGATGCGTATATGCTGGCCTGTTACGCATTCCTTAAGAAGCCACACTGCTGGGAGCCGCCGGCACCCGAAATCAGATATCTCGGTGCACTCCTGCGACGTCGGGATGTTCTGCTGGGTGATGCCCTGCGTGAGGAGAACAGGCTGGAAAAATACCTGTCGACAGACACACCTGCAGATATTATCAGTTCCTGCAGGCGTATGGCGCAGCTTCTGCGCGAGGAGGTAAGTAATATCGAGCGGCAGATAAAAGCACATATCAAAGCCAGCCCTGCACTGAGGCGTGATTATACACTGCTGACCTCAATTAAATCGGTTGGTCCCCAGCTGGGGATGCATATGCTGGTCGTGCTTCGCAGCCATAACTTTGTATCGGCTGAGCAGGCTGCCGCCTTTCTGGGCGTGGTGCCGATCGAGAAACGCTCAGGCACATCGGTCCGGCGCCGGCCGCGGATGTCGAAAATCGGCCCCCCTCAGTTGAGAGCGAAGCTTTACATGTCCGCCCTGTGCGGAAAAATCTACAATAAGCGAATGCGTAATATTTACGATGAGATGTGCCTGCGGGGTAAACCTAAAATGGTGGCCATTGGCGCGCTGATGCGGAAACTGGTGCACTGGTGTTATGGCGTCCTGAAGACCGGAACCGTTTTTAATGACGAAGACCTGAAACCGGTACTGTCAACCTGACTGTACCAGGCTGGCATTAAACACAAGGTAACGCTCACTGCAATAAGTGAGCGCAGTCCGTTATGAGCGAAGAGCGGATATTCAGACCGACTGATAGCTGATTTTGAGTTGCCAAAAAGAGCGCTCCTATTCAGTACAAAAAAGATGGTAATGTTTCATAAAATCTCTTAGGCCTTGCAGGAATGGTTTTGAAATGAATGGATCTTGTTTGTGTGGAACAATTGAATTTGAAATTACTCATAAACCAGCAGTGTTTTATCGTTGTCATTGCTCGCTTTGCAGAAAGCAGAGCGGCGTGGGTTACAATCTCGCCACACTAGTCAAAGACAGTGAGTTTCGCTGGATTAAAGGGGAAAACTGCATTGCTTCATGGTCTAAGCCAACGGGGTACCGTACAGATTTTTGCAATGTATGTGGCTCAACTGTGCCTAACAGTCTGCGAGACGTACCTTATGTCTGGGTTCCTGTTGGTTTAATTGACGAACGTCTTGAAATGGAATGTGCAGGAGACTTCTGCACTGATGATGCAATGCCCTGGGATGAAACCCGCTCACCTAGTTGTCACGCTGGACCTGTCGAGTCGCTAGCCTCGCTTTTAAAGTACCTGAAACTCAATTCCTGAGCGTCAGCATTTGGCACAATTACAGCATCGGGAAACTTCCTGATGCCGCGTCAGCGGCATGGAGGCGCCAGATGAGGTTACATGTGTCTGTGGAGTCAAATGGCGCCGAAAGCCCGGCGTAGCCGGTTGCCGGGCTATAAATTCTGCCACCCTACCCCTTGCCCTGATTAGCCTTAACCCGCTAACAGCAATGAAGAAGTCAAAGTAATCCCTTTTAACCCCGGTGAGCGGGCTTTACGGCGTTTACGACGTAAAGGGCGTGATTTCCGGGGCCTTAGCGGCGGCAGCTTGCTGCTGACGCTTAGGGGGATGTTCATCAACTATTTCAGCGACACCAGGGAACTTAACACGGTAGCTGCAAAGCTATACCCGCTAAAAACGTCTCAGATGCCTCTGTACGCGGTCGGAGTGGTCCCGACAAGGCGACAGCCGCAGTCGGGGCGTATCTCCGCGTTAGCGGGCCGCAGGGCCGCTTACGAGCGTGTACCAGACAACTGACCGCAGCTCCCCTTACAGCGATGAAGAAGAATAGTTACAACACCCATTATTAAAAGCGACACTACTCCCGGCCTTCGGCCGGGGGCGGCGGCGCTTTTCAGTGGTGGGGAGGGGCACCTGGCCGGCAAACCGGCGCCGGTTTTATGATGAATATCATTATGAATGCTGTAACTAATTTGGTTCTCCGGTCGGGGCCCGTCGCGAAGCGATGGGAGCTCTCTCTGGTGTTGCCGAACCGGCGCGACCGTCAGGTCGCTGCAAGGGCGGGCATTCTCCGCAGCCTGTCCACAGGGCAGGCGATGAACAGGTTATGTGTTTACAGGATTTATTAAAGGATCTTTAAAAGAGGTACAGAGCTGGTGTTTAAAAGGAACCACGCGCCTTGAAAGTCCGACGGCATGTGCTTTGTGCGTATCACGGTTGTAGCCTAATGAAATACTCCCTTGCAGTTATTTGTGGATAACCGAAATCGGCCGTTAAAAGTGACGCCGGCGATAACATTTCTGGCCAGTCCGGCTCAATGAAGGTGGTCATTCTGGTGAATGGACAGGCCTGAGTGCTCAGAAAATCAGCAAAGACAGGCAACAGGCGTGCGAAAGCCTCCGGCGCCGGCCGGATTTTTTAAGAAAGGAATGTTATATGGGGACAGTGGCCAGTCGCGTGTAGTTGTTTCCGCGCGACAGCAGCATGCGCTCCTGCACGCGGCGCTCAACCTCGCGCTTAAGCGCTTCTTTATCGCCCCTGAAGCGGCCGGTGGCGTACTCCCGGGTCAGTTGCTGACGCACGCGTGTCTCGATGTCATGACGCTGCCGTGATGCATCCCGCCGTGCAGTGTCCCGTTTCCGGCCATGAGATTTTCGTTCAGCCTGGTAGCTGCGAAAACGCTCACGCACAAACCGCCACGCTTTTGCGATCAGTTCGTCCATCTCCAGCGGTTTCAGTTGCTGTTTTTTGCGCTGCAGGTTTTCCCATTCCACACGGCTGCGGCGCGCGGCCACCACAGCCATTTCTGAAACGTCAAGCGCGGAAAACAGAGCCGGGGTGAAGGTGATATCGGTCGGGATATTACAGCCGATCTGTGGGTCATATTCCGTCTGATAGGTGATCAGCCCCAGCTCGGCCAGGAACTTCAGCGCCCGGGTGGCTCGGGTGATCGACAGGTTGCCGCTCCTGGACTCGGTGGCCAGTCCACATTCGATGGCCATATTGGTAATCGAGCGCTGCACGCGATTGGCCAGCAGATCGTAGTGGAAACACATTGCCTGCAGAAGAGCGTCAATTGCACGCCGGCGCAACAGTGGTGGCATCCGGTGACGCTTACCCAGCGAACGCAAAAACGCCACATGGATGGAAAAATCAAAACGGGACGTGAAGCCTTCGGCTTTCGCCATCAGCTTACGGCAGAACGGCAGGGTCTTTTTCCCTTCACGCGGCGTGAATACCGGATTCGGGTTTTTAACCTGTGAATAGTGATTTTGAAGGAGATCAGTCACCGCTTCCTGCGCTTATGTTGCACAGAAGGAGCGAATGACACAGAAACTGAGCTTGAAGTTTTCTGAGCATGTACATATACTCCCTGCATAGAGCAACACGTTCTATGCAGTTTATGAAGGCCCCGTTAATCTTTTCCTTCCGCCAAGATTGAAGAAGATTATCGGGGTTTTTGCTTTCTGGTCCCGGGTAGATACCTCATCAGAACCAGTTCCCTGCCACCTTACGGCGTGGCACACCCAAAATTATTCAGACCATCAACAATCTAGCACTCAATATAAACATGATCAAGAATGTGAAGTCTTTACATCTAAAAGACCGCGTTCTGTAAGCTCTCGCTCAAGGAGCCTCTCGATAAACTGGGCTTGTGTCAGACCTTCTTCTTCACAAACCGCTATCATCACGTCCTTTAGTGGGTTTTTAACAAAAACCTTAACTTCTTTATGCGTTTCGCGTTTCCGCGCAATCGCGGCAAGCTGTCTCTCACTGGCAGACATTGGCTTACCTTTCCGGTATGCACGTTTTGCATTCGCAGAGGAAGTTGTTTTATCTGCTGGACGTGACATTTATCGCTCTCCTGACACCTCAGAAATGTCTTCGGAACGGAGGATACTACAGAACTCTCAGATCCTGCAAATCAATAACTTACTTTCAATTTGCAAGAGATCCTTTCTAAGATTGTCATTTGTATTGGCGTACAAATTTCAACTAAATGAGATGCCCATGTCCTCTTGTAAGAGAGATGGAGAGTAGCCCCATCCTGAACTAAAAGTGAGTACCTTCAGGGGCAAGACTTAAGAGGTAAGATACGAGCGACGGGTGGTTCAGGCGCTTTAGCATGGACGTAAGTGAACCGTATTGATGCTCGTTTTATGGCTGAGGTGCGTTAATAAGCCCGTTTCCAGTCCGTTCCCTGCGACCAGCGGGTCGACCAGTGCTGCAGATAGCGTTGAGCAACGACTGGAACATCCCACACGACTAGCACGTTCTCTGAATTGACCCGATCGGCGGAGCGGGTGTAGTTAAAAGACCCGACTTCAATATTGCGGCCATCAGCAATGATGACTTTGTCATGCATAATTTTGTACTGCGACACTGTGCGAACCGGGATGCCGGCATTGACCAGAAGATTCATGGCCGCCAGACTCGCCTGGTTTTGCTTGCCGGTATTGGCTTTCCAGTCCAGAACCACTTTCACATCGACGCCACGCCGCTTTGCCCTGACAAGCGCGCCGGCGACTTCGGGTGAGGTAAAGGAATAGCCCATCAGCCGGATTTCCTGCTGTGCAGAATTAATAGTCTTCAGGACCAGCTGCAGAGCCGTTCCTTCCGGCGAATACCCCGTCTCGATGCTGGCGGCATACACGGCCGGAACTGGTGCAAACAAAGACAGGCTGATAAGCCCGTACAGACAACATCTGCGGAGCGTACGGTTCATTTTTTTCACAGTATTTCCTTAACGGGTGTTTAAGAAACGCCAGGAGCGGGGGAAACTGGCTTTTCCCCGTTCCCGGGGTTGGACAACGACGCCATGCGGAGGCGTCAGGATTTTGTGGTATGCCGAAGCCAGTAGCAGACGGGTCCGTCGCCGGTATCGTGGACAGAGCCATAAACCATCCATCATGGGGTCAGTTTGGAGACAGGAAAAAATAATGGATATCTAGTAATTATTCTTCAAATCCAGAGTTAAAAATGTGCGGATTCATCACCTGAACCCGGGTAATGACTCCAATTTACTGATAGTGTTTTATGTTCAGATAGTGCCCGATGACTTTGTCATGCAGCTCCACCGATTTGGAGAACGACAGGGACTTCCTGCCCAGCCTTGCCAGATGCTGTCTCAGATTCAGGTTGTGTCGCTCAATTCGCTGCGTGTAACGCTTACTGATGACGTGCAGTTTTCCCTTCAGACGTGACTCATACATCGGCCAGCCGTCCGTCATCCATACCACCACGTCAAAAACTGACAGCAGGCTCAGAAGACGCTCCAGTGTGGCCATAGTGCGTTCACCGAAAACGTGGGCTACCACCACCCTGCGTATCCTGTCATACGCGTAAAACAGCCAGCGCTGACGTGATTTTGCACCGACGTAGCCCCATTGCTCGTCCATCTCCGCACAGACAATGACATCACTGCCCGGCTGTATCCGGGAGGTTACTGACTGCGGCCTGAGTTTTTTAAATGGCGCAAAATGGTGTTGAGGCCCACGCCCATTAGTCGTGCGGTGGCACGGCAACCGACGCCGTTCATAGCCATATCAATGATTTTCTGGTGTGTACCGGGCTGAGAAGCGGCATAAGTGAAGGTGAGCTGCCATGTTTTACGGCAGTGAGAGCAGAGATAACGTTGATGCCCGGCAGTACTTTTGCCATTACGCATCACGCCTTCAGTAGCGGAACAGGAGGGACAGCAGACGGAGACTGAAGCCACCGGAGCACCTCAAAAACACCATTATACACTAAATCAGCAAGTTGGCAGCATTACCTGTTCTCCATTTCTTAGGGTCCACAAGTAAAACGTTTTATGCTGATGCATCACAAAAAGACCGCAGTAAACTGCTGCAAAGAAGAGGAGATTTTTAGTCTCCCCTTCTTTATCAATCAGATCATACAATCAACTTAACGCCCATTAGTTGATAGCAGCCAAATTTCATAAACAGATTCAATCCGTTATTGCTGAATTTGATTGGATAGTAAGACCTGCAACATATCTTGTTGATGCACAGCTATCTCATCTTCCAGCCAACGACCTTTATCTTTCATCAGCCGAATCATAGCAAGCAATTTAAGACTATCAGTCTGGTTATTGGCAAGGCTTGCTTCAAAGTGCTCCTGCTTCTGTTGCGGCTGGAAGTTACTCAAGCGCGAGTTCTTGCTGTGGCTGATAAGGCAAAGGTTGCCAAACGAATGGAGTGCACTCTGCTCAACCGGTTTATAGCCATCCATCGGATGCTGGGGTGAGAAGTGCTCCACCGAGCTGCGGAAAGTGAACTCAAAGGAGCCAGCAACTTTGTCGCTATTCCGATCTCGTACCCACAGCAGATAGTCGAGGAAGTTGAAGACAAAGTTGTTCTCGATATGACCGAAGCGAAGTTTGGATGTAATCACCTTGTGCCAACTCTCATCCACATTGATGGCGGGCAACAGGGCGTTATCAAGGTAGAGCATCTGGTAATAGGAAGCCCCTTCACCAGGCGCCAAAAAGCGCTGGAAGACAAAGCGGCGAGCCTGACTCTCCAGATAGGACAGATAAGCCCCGGCATCCACCGGTTGATCAGGGTGACAATTGTCGAACAGATATCTCAGTGCACCATTCAGCCAATGTTTGTAAACCAGGGTCGGGGTCGACACATGAAACGCTGACAGCAACATCAGGACCCGCCGGTTAACACCAGAGAAACCATTCTCATTTTCATCCTTGTCAAAGGTATTGATGTAACTGACGCTCTTTTCCGAATACCAGTGCAGCCGCTTCAGACTCCAACTATCCTTGCCATCGGCAAACTCGCGCTTGATGATGAACTGATCAAACAGATACTTGCTCTTTAACAGGCCATAGATAAAACGCTGAACTGCCGCTACTGGATCCGGTTGCCTTATCACTCGCAGCTCAAACTGATCGACCAGTTGTTTATCATCAAGCGGCACCCCCTCCGTATCACCCGGGTCGCGGCTCACGAGTCGCAGCACATGGAGCAAGAAGTTGGAGAAGTTGATGACGCTGTTAAAGCGCTCGGAGCCTGGGCTCTCCTCCTCCACCGTCTGCTCACCATCAAGCTTGTCATCCTGCAAAATGGCCAACAAGGTGCGCCCTTGGCTACCGGCAGCTGCACGGCTTTTATCGGCAGCGTCGGCCGTGTTTGGGGATCCTAGCAGATCAAGCAGATGGGCAAAATCACGGGGCACAAACTGACCCCAGTCGCTCTCACCAAACAGACGGTGGCGCTCTTGCGGGGTAAAGCCGTACTGGATATAGCGCTCCATATTGGCGCAGGCATCCCATACCCGGGTCAGGATATGAATACTTTGGCGACGATGCTCTTCCTCGGGTATCTGGTTCAGCGTCTCCATCAGCCGCGCCTTGATCACTTCATGCTTTTCCAACTGCTCGCCGCGATTGTTCATCGCCTCGAAGAAGTGATTGAGATCGGTATCCTTGGGTACTTCGATACGAGAGATCTGCACATGCTTGAAGAGGTAGTCGCAAAAGGCCGTCAGTTTAGCCCCTACCAAACCAAGATCCGCCATTGCCTTGTCAATCAGCTCAAAACCGTTCACCAAACCTTCATTGAAGGTACTCCCCCGCAAATCGTAGGGGGCAACACCCTGCCATAAGCGCTCGAAGGTATGGCTCGATATCGGGCGACTCTCAAAATCGAGGTTGATGGTCTGATACCAGCTCATATCCACCGAATCTATCGCGTGATGTTTGAGCCAATTGGCCAGCAGAGAGAGGGTAGTAAAGCGCTGCTGGCCATCGATTACCTCGAAACTGCCATCGTCCCGGGCAAACACCACCAGGGTGCCGATATAGTAGGTTTGCGGCCCCTTACCACTGACCAATTTTTGCTGATAATCCAGCACATCCTGCAGCAGCTGGGTGATCTCTCCCTCACCCCAGGCATAGTTGCGCTGGTACATGGGCACCAGATAGCGGGCGCGATCTTCAAGCAGTGCACGAATGGAAAAGGGGCGAACGCCTGCATCATTCATAATATTTCATCTCCCGAAACAGCCCGACCAGCTCATCTTCGGCACCATTGCGATTGTTCTTGTTCTCTCGACTGCTCATGCTAGGCAAAGGGAAGCCGTGCAGATCTCCCGGCAGACGAGCATCACGAATGGCACGGATCAGATTGTGCTCCAGCACATAGTTATCCATGGTTGCCAACTGCACTACCTGCTGGCGGATGCGGCAGCGATAGGCCCAGATAAAGCACTTCTCGATGGCCAGTGACAGCCCTTGGCTGCCGAACTTGTCGATATAGAAGATCAGGGCGCAGTCGAACATGGCCCGCACATAACGATCCCCGGTGCGGTGGCGTCGCTCGTAACTGCCCAGGGTCGATAGCACCTTGCTGGCCATCGGTGTCAGCGTTTCGCCGAGCAGGGTGGCAGATTGCGCCTTGCCGGAATCAGACTCCTCGGCCACGATGGCGGCCACCCGCGTCTGGTAGTACTCGGCCATCTCGAAAAAGCGCCGACCATTGATGATCATCTGGTCGAGATGAAAGGGAAACGTCATGTACTGGCCGTCAATCTTGCGCTGGTACTGGCTGTTGTACTCATCGACAAAGTGGTGGGCGATGCGCAGCGACTCCACGTAAGGATAATGCCCTACCCGATCTAGGTTGACCCCCTTGAAGAGATCCACCTCCCCCTTGCCAAAGTAGCGGGCCGACTTGCCCTCGGCCCACTGGCGTACCCGATAGAGATAGAGGGCGAACAGATTGGCCAGCTCGTCGCTTGGCAGGCGCTCCCAATGGGCGACCGCCTCGGCCTTGAGATTGGCCTCATGACCGGCAAACTCGCGCAGGTGAAATGCCTTGAGCAGATCGTGAGGAGCCAGATCGCGCCCCCGGGCATTTTGCGAATCGAAGAACTGGAACGCCTCCGAGATATCCTGCAGCACAAAGCAGACCACCTGACAGCGGTTGAGCAGAAAGTCAATTTGCTGCTCGTCAAACTCAGGGCGGGCCACCAGCCGACGCAACTCCAGATAGTTGCGTCTGAGGTTGAACTCCGAATCCCGGCTGGGGAAGCGCTGGCGCTGCATAAACGCATCGATAGGTCCACGCAAGACCTGCAATTGCTCACGCAGATCCTGACGTTGAAACCGGATACTCTTCTCTTTGCCACTGCGATTTTCGTTATCCAGCACCTCGATCAGCGCCTTGACGGTCAACATCAGGGTCAGGGTGCGTTGCTGACCATCGACGATATCAAGCATCTCGCCCTGCTCACTATCGGTGTGCTGATGAAACACCACCGAGCCCAGCCGGTAGGCGCTCTTGTCCTGATGGGTTGCCAAATCGGTAAAGAGATCCGAGATATTCTTGGAGCCCCAGCGGTAAGGTCGCTGATAGCTTGGGATGGCCAGTTGGGGAATGGCCAGCAACTGGCGTACCGACTGCACTTGATTATTAATGCTCTCCATCATGCCTCCTGCGGTATGAAGTGGTCAACAAAAACTGGCCACCGCGTTAGAGTTTTTCCAGTATCGGTTTT
>OLJC01000148.1_pt1 | contig 26444 bp, 34 predicted proteins | sample 1601461 | NCBI WGS metagenome assembly OLJC01 (sample SAMN04436803, study PRJEB24849) | human gut metagenome | biome: human gut; feature: NICU; material: stool | host: Homo sapiens | place: USA: Saint Louis, MO | collected 2011-06-13 | reverse complement strand
ATAACGCTTAAATTTACTATTGTCAAATTATAAGAAAAGCCCCGATTATAAGGGCTTTAATATTTATTTAAAAAATAGATATGCGACTAACGCCATCACAACTGTGAAGATAATGATCTGTTTTAGGGATGATTTGTTTTCGTTTTTATAAACAGGTGTTTCAGCTTCATCCTCATAATCATCTAATACATCTTCAAGTTCAATCTCTTCAAAATAAGAACGCTGTAAGCGCATTAAATCTTTATTTGTTATAATGTCTTTTATTCTTTTGTTGATTATAAGATTATAGTTTTCATCCAAAAACATTTCTCTAAGTTCATTATCAACTATCTCAGTTGGAATTAATCTGTAGAACTTAGGTAATGTCTGGTTTTTGTATCTTATGTTATGTTTTGCGCTAAATTTAACAGTAGCATTATCCACCTTTACGCCTGTTAAGTTATGTTTTTTTAAAACCTCCAACGCTCTTTCTGAAATCAAATATCCAAAATCATCAAAGTAAACTATATCATCTCTTGATAAAACATCTATTACATAGATTGCTTCATTTGGTCTTGGAAAGCTAACAGAACCAGAACGGAAGGGTTTAAAGTAAAAGTAATCTGTTCCTTTGTTTTTTGACATAAAACCCTCCTGACTATTTATTTAAAGCTTAGTGAACGTAAGTTTTTCATGTTTTCCTCATACACGGGCTGCATGTCTATTTCCATTCTGTTATAAGCTTCATTCGCAAACTCTTTTATCTTATTTTTAAAATCTTCATGCTGTTCCGGTTTCAGATTATCAAAATAAGCCATGTTTATTGTTTCAGTTTTAAAATCTGTATCCTTATCTTTACTCTTCTTTTTTAAAGATAAACAGTCTGTAATATCACCTGTTTGATATGAAGCATGTAAATGCTCCACTTCATAAACATAATCTTTACCTTTAACCTTAGTATCAAGAGAAAATACTATATCGCTTGTTATTGCCAGTTTCTTTTCATTACTCATAAAATCACCTCTTTAAGTTTTTCTGTTTTATATTTGAATACTGCGCTTGCTAAATCCTGAGCTTCCTGAATTAAGGCTTTATCTGATGTGTAAATCGAATGCTGCCATATAACTATTGAAAGCTTACCTACCCTGTAAACCGAAACATCTTTATTCACTATGTAGATATAGAACTTATATGTTTCATTGTTTTCACCTCCTTTACCTCCTTTCCCTCTCGATAAAACAATCTTAACGTCATTAATTATTACTTCTTCTATTATCATTTTCTCACCTCTGTTAGTTTTTAAATGCCTCTGTTATGTAGTTATTGAAATCAAATTTCTTAATCCACATGTCTAAATATTCTATGTTCATCACTAATCGAACAGCCATTAAATCTTCACTACCTTCAAAAAGAATGTTGTCAGCATCGATCATATCGAACGTAGATTCTTTGATACTTCCAATATTGCTATCTGTTCTTAGTATTAACTCAATAACATTAACCAATGAACCATATTCTTTTATTAAATTGTTGTGTAGCTCTTTAAGAGTGATTTTTTCGCCTCTTGTTTTATATAGGTCTTTTAACCATTCAAAATAGTCGGTTGTATAAAACACTCTGTAATCAATTGCGGTTTCTTTATTGAAGCTTCCGATAATATCTATATTCATATCTTTCTCCTTTTGTTTTGTTAATTATTTATATTTAATTATCCGACTAAAAGCAAATTTAAAAGCCGATTAATTGCTAAATATTTATAATAACCAGACAAAAGGAAGAAGTAGACCAATGTTATTTATATTTTAGCGTTATAACTAATACATGAATTGGTCATAATACCGCATTTTCTTTTTCTTATATTTAAAATAATATCGCCTTTTATTTTGTATGCTAAATCAGTCGGTGTTAATGCTTCATACGCATCTGGAACCATTTCAAAGAAATCTTCAAATTTATCGGTGGCATGTCCTACTGCTATTAATAACTCACTTTCTGAGTATCTAATGTTATACATACATTCACTTATCAACGCCTGTACCTTAAAATCATTAAGAATGAAGTGTTCTAAATCACCTCCACCTCTGACGATAACATACAGACTTTCTTTATCCTCAATCAGTATCTCTTTAAGTAAATCCAAATCTATTTTGTTGTTATATATAATTGGATGTACCACTACCTCTTCAAATCCGATATTTAAATTATTCAATACAACATTGAAATCATTAAACCCGTCTGAAAAGCTTTTTGTTGTTATCACGCATAATCTTTTTTGAACTGTATAGGTAGGACAAAGATTATAAATCCATTTATTTTGTTCTTCTTTCATATTTATTAACTCTTCTAAAAGGTGCATTTCTGTTTTCTCTTCTTTTTTATCTTCCTTTAACGCTTCCAGTAAGACGCTTAACGCATTCACTTTTTCAGGCACTACATAGCCCGTTCCGGGTAGCTCCTGCAGCTGTGGCTTAGTCGCATAGATGAATCTGTTCATGAAGCTATGTTGTGATTTGCCTGTATGAACCAATACGCGCGCCCCTGTACGGCTCTGCTGGCTTTTGTTGATGTAGACAAAGGCAATGTCCTCTGACTGACCTGATAACGTATCCTGAGCCTGTATAGCCCTTTCTGGACTTCCGGCAAGGGTAGCGATGTTCTCAAGACTCCTTACAGCATGAGTAGCAAGATGAACTATGTTCATACAGTTGCCAATAAGCTGATTTGTGTATGCTTGCCCTGCTTTAGCATCGAGTGAATCAACAGACTGAGAAGAAATAATGTTGATATGACCGTAGCCCCTCGATATGTCGAACCAGTTGTTATCGTCTACTGACGGATCGGTATCATCTGTAAGGAACTGCTGATACTCATCTATCAACATGAATGTAAACTTATCTTCACCATATCCCTTTGCTGTGAGCTGGTTTATATCCTGCTGTTTTATACTGTCTATGAACGTTGCTTTAACCACCTTTAAAATGAACAATGATGAAACAGCATATTTAGAAAAAGGCACTTCCAGCACTAAGGATTTTCTTTCTTTATAAATAATGTCAGCATAAGAAACTGTATGATCATTATTACAAAAATGATGGTTTAGATACGGGTCTTCATAAAAAGGTCTTAGAACGCTGTTTAATGCTGAAAACTGCCATGATCTTTGTTCTCTTTTGGTAGCTTCATCGGTATCTTTTTTGTTATTGAAAATACTAAATCCATCCGAAGCTATACGCCTTTTTATCTTTTCTGATAACTGTTCTGAACAGTTGTTTTTCATTGCCTGTAAATCATCCGGGTTAGTTATTAGGTAATAGAGATCTGCAAGGGTAGGATTAATATCAAACTCTTTAACTAACTCATACACTAAAACGGTGTCTTCTATCCCGTTTGAACCCCAATATTTATCTAAGTTTCCACGAACTGAACTAACACCATAGTTTAAAAATGCTTTTAGCTTTTCCGGTTCAATACCAGATATTAAATTAAATCTGGAACAATCTTCTTTAACACCAAGAATATATATTTTATCGCTTTTCATTTCCTCATTAATCTGACGTGCTAATTTGGTGTAATCCCCTTTCACGTCCAGTATCAATCCTGAACAGTGATTTTTAATCAGATTATAAACAGCAGGGAAACATACGCCCGTTGTCTTACCTGTTCCTGTTCCACCAAACACGGCTATATTTGTTGTTGCTGTTTTAAAGTCTATTTGTATTTCATCATTTAAATGTGCTTTCCTGAAAGAAAGCAATGGTTCTTTATCTAACATAAAAATCTCCTTTTTATTTTGTTGTTCCTTTCAATTATTCAATTTGCCGATTAATGTCAAATTTAAAACTCATTAAATATATAAACGGTTTACGTATTCCTTTTATTTGATGCTTATGTTGTTTTAAAATGATTGATACTAAATGGTTAAAATGTTATGTTCGCCGGGTAAACGATTTTAAAGAGGATTTTTTGATGAGTCTTTCAACACTGAACAACATTCGTACCATTAGAAAAGAAGCGCGTGAAATCAGCTTTGAGATCTTTGAAGAGATTTTAGAGAAGATGAAACAGGTTCATGAAGAACTGTTAGCTGACCAGCTTGAAATCGAAGAAAAACGCGCTAAGAAGCTTGCACTCATGGAACAGTTTAGAGAGATGTTAGCTGCTGAGGGCATTGAAGGTATCAGCATTACAGAGATCGCTGATGGTGTAGCCGCTCCTGCTGCCAAGAAGGGGAAAGGCGCTAAAGGTGATAAGCGTGGCGCTGTTGAGCGCAAGTATGCTTATAAAGATGAAAACGGTAAGGAAGTTTTGTGGTCTGGTCGTGGTCGTCTGCCGAAGCCTGTAGAAGAAGCTATGAAGAAAGGCGCTAAAAAAGAAGACTTCTTGATCAAGAAAGAAGATTAAAAGCATTACCAACACCAGAAAAAAACCAAGCCCCTGAAAAGGGGCTTTTATTTTGGAATGTTTCATTTAATCAGGCTTTTTAGTTCCTTTTGCTTCATTTATACAGTTAACTAACTTATATGCTTCTTTCCATGATAACAATGATGTTAAAGCCATTAAACCACCGCCAATTATGTAAAAGCTATTTAATCCTGTTTTTGGTAATACATTCACTGTTAACATTAATAATGAGATACTTGATAAATATAATATTGCTATTAATGTCCATGCTTCTTTTTTCATTTGTCTGATACTTTTTTGAATAATCATAAATTAATCCTCATATTTATTTGTCGTAAAAATATACTGTTATTGGTCTTCCACCATACCCATCATCATTACTGATACAGGCATTTGCTAAAGTTGCCATATCAAGATCCTGATTTGCTTCTGTGTTCTTAACTTCTCTTGAACCTACTACTATTTTGAAAAAACTTGCTCCAGCCTGAGACACAAACTTAGGACAAGCATCAACTGAAACGTTTTCAAACCCGATATAAAAACTACCATCATAATACGGTTCTATAAGAACGTTAGCGCCCCAGCTATCCCATATTAAGTTATCGTCCACTATATCTTCTGGAACAATCTTTGATTTGATAACAGCGTCAACTGATAACCCTGTAAAATCCGCTTGCCCCGCGTAGAGATTTTTTATCCCTGCATTTAATGTTCCCAATATTTTTATGTCGCTATCTATCTTCTGACCAGAACTAATTTTTGGATAGATCATAAAGACACCAACTATCAACGCTGCGATAATCCCAAACACTAATAACAACTCTAATAATGAAAACCCTTTTTTCTTTCTCTTTGTAATGTTGAACATATCAGCCACCTCTTATATTATTGAAGCAAAAATAATGGTGGCGTTATCTTCTGAAAAACACGCTGCTGATGTTGCGGCTATATCAATGTTCTTCCCTTCTTCAAGGTTCTTGACCTGCGTACCGCCGTTCCCGTTGTAAACGTCTATGCTTACGAAATTACCCGATACAGCCGCTATCAACTTTGAACAGTCAGAAGCGGGAACAGCATCATAGATAATGTTGTATTTGCCGTGGTTCCCTGAATACTCAACCTGTACGTTGCCTTTCCATTCATTGATAAGCTTTCCGTCCTGAATCATGTTCTCCGGTGCGTTCTTAGACGCAATGAAGCTATCAGTGTTAATGCTTGAGATCTTCGCTCTTCCACCATATAGAGACTTAACCCCGGCTTGTATAGCTGTTAGGTTCCTGCTCTCTCTGTCGATACGCTGTGAAGCCTGAACTTTAGGGAATATCATAAAAGCCGCTACTATCAACGCTGCGATAGCTCCAAGAACTAATAATATTTCTAAAAGTGAAAACCCTTTTTTACTCTTTCTGTCTTTTAATAATCTAAAACTATTTATCATAATCATTCTCCTTTGTAATTTTTTTGCTTCTCCTATTTAATGTAGGATTACATATTAGATATTTAATTAGCCGATTAATGTCAAATTTAAAAAAGGTATATTTTAATAATTGTCATTTAATCGGATAAGCGGAAGATGTAGAACTTTTATTTCTATGCATTAGATAAAACAAAACCCCATTTGAGGGGCTTCTATTCTGTTTTATTTGTCTTATACCTCTCTTTTTTGTTTTTCTTGAGTTTCATAAATAACACCACCTTCATTTAAAAACTCTCTTATAAAATCAGCCCATGTTTCAGCTTCCTTTTCTCTTGTTTGTTCTCCCATATCCATCTCCTTCTTATATATTCCAGTGTATATCTGCTTTGAAGTTCTCTTTAGGTTCGTTCACATACGCTTTAAACGCTATAACAGTCAGTGCTTGATTGATGTAGCCCGATAAGCGATATGTAGCCTTAACCTGATTAAAACCATGCTGAACAGCATCAGGAATGATTTTGCGTCTTCCCAAGCGTTCTATCAGTTCTAATATTGCCTCTGCTCTCTGCCCTTCTATCAACGCTGCTTTTGCTATGAACTCATTACCATTGTGTAAACCCAAACGTTTCAACTCTCTTGTTATGTCTTTTTTCATTTTTCACTCTCCTTTAAAAATCATATATATTTTTCATTTCTGAAACCTTTTTGCTTAAAGCTTCCTCCACTTCTTTATCTGTAATTTTCTTTAGTGGCTTAATCAATACAGGATCTGGTATTAAATCCGCTCTTGTTAGATGTTTCTTGTTAGTTCTTATTTTCATTTATGCTCTCCCCTTTTTTTTCATTTTAAGTTCTCTCTTTTTCTCTTTTTAATAATCTCTTTTGCCTTTTATTTAGTTTTTTGTTTTTCATTCTTTTTAAGTTTTCTACCTTATCTTCTGAAAATAGACCAAAACAGGCTTCAATTAATAACATGACAACACTTGCTAAGATTAAAATGAATGGAAGTGCTATATATGTATATTTATAATAAATAAGACCTTCGGCATTATATAAAGCAAACCATGTACCTATGCATATTGCCGTTAACATTATTAGTAATACAGCAAGTATTATGTCCTTGCCTTTTCCTGATTTTTTCAATCTCAATAAAAATTTTGATTTAATATTCATGCCTTTGATCTCATCAGCTATAACTGAAGATACACACAAGAAACATGATGATAACCATAACCCAACTGTATATATGAAAAATAAAGTATAAAAATATGGTGAGGTTAAAATATCTTCTGGTTTCACCTGATTTATTTCATTTGTAGCTATTACCGCAGCAAGCCAAAAACCTATAAAAGCAAGTATCGGTATAATCTGGATATAAAACCTTTTACTTTGTATCATCGCACTTATCAAATATAAAGCAAAATGCCATATTGCTATGATTGCCAAAAATATTAAGTGCATTACTCCTGCCATTAGCGGCATTTCAATAGAAAGGAATTTAATTAACTCATGGTTAATTAGAAACTCTTCTGGAATTATCACCTTCATTATCTGCGATATGATAATAAGTAAAACAGGAATGATGAAACATAATGCCATACCATGCTTTTCAAAAAACCCAACTATTTTATTTTCTGATGGTTTATTCATAATAAATCTCCTTTTGTTGATATTAAAAGAATTAACGCATCTTCCGATTAAAAGCAAATTTAATAAGGGAAATGTATCTTTTAATTTAAAATATCAGGACAAAAGGAGTAGGTAGGATGTTTATTTATGAGAAGTGATTAAAGAACTCAGCTCTGTTAGTTCTTCATCTGATAATAAATGCTTATAAAATATGTTTTGGTAAAAGGATAAAACAGCTTTATGAGAGATTTTATTTTGATAACTGATAAGTAATCTTACGATGAGAATTGAAGGGATGTTTGAAGTGCGGTTATAGAAGGAATCAAAGTATTCAAGCAAATAATCATATTTGATGATTCCAAAATCAACATCAGCATCAGAACATGCTTTTATTACTGTCTGTATTTCATTTGATGAGCCGGAACGGACGGTATGAAACAACTTATCAGCAAGACGCTTTTTATGTTGTTCCCGTCTTTTAACATCGTCCAAATATTCTTGTAGGCTTGAGTATTTCAGCACATGCATAGCTCATCTTAATGGTATGTGTATCTTCTACCATATGTTAGCCGTCTATGCCATATGGGGTGTCGTCGAACTCGCCTGTTCGCATGTCGTTTACACAATACGTCATAACGCCGAAAATCCGGGTAGCGTTGTTCTCGTCCATATCATCGAGATCGATCGGTACCGGGGTTCCTGCGTAGTCTACAGGCATCAATACCGGAGCTGGATGAAGCCTTAGCCGTTTCACTACGAACTCCCCACCTAACGCCACTATCACAATGCTTCCATCACAAGGCTTAACAGAAGCGTCTACAACGAGCGTAGCGCCCTTTTGTATGCCAGCCCTTAAATATGCCTGTCCAGCCCGCATAAAGTAAGTAGCGTGCGGTTTATGGATGCATAACGCATCCAGTGAGAGTGGTTTTTCAGTGTAGTCTGCAGCTGGGGATGGAAAGCCCATGATCTGTGTCTCCTTTTGCTGTATAGATGTACAGTATAAGGCTATCACCAAAACCCGGTAAAGCTCCAGATACGACAAAGGGGCATACGCCCCCTTTGCTTGTCTCACTGCTGGTCTGTCAGACCTCATAATCATCACCGAAACTTTCCCTGAGCTGTTGAACCGTGTATTCAACCCTTCTTATGGTGTCCTCATCAACTTCACCGCGATAAACTTCAATCGTGTTGTTTAACCATTTAATCTGAGTAATAAAGTCTTCTGACATTTCTTTAAAAAATGCTGTTTCCTCAGCTTCATTATTTAACTCTTCTTTAAGACAATGAACTTTTTCATTAAGATAACTTTCAAGCTCATTATTTGCTTTTTCAAGAAGTCTTGCCTTGTCATGTAAAACAGCCACTGTATTTTGGTATGTTTGGATTTTATTCAGACATTGGGAAAGAGACTGCTCTAACTCCTGATTAGAACCTTCAAGTTCTATTTTTTCTTCGTTTTGGTCATAGAGTAAATCATTAAGCTCTTTTATTTTTAAGTGTAAGCTGTAGTTCTCTTTTATCAGATCTTTGTTTTCACTTTCTTCATTTCTCAACCTTTCAATTAAAATGATGTTATGCTCTTCTAAATCAGTCAACTCTTCCTGAGTTTTATCAGTGATTTCTTTTATTAATGCTTTCAACTCAACAATTTCACTTTCAAGCTCTTCTACTTTAGCTTTGCTATCATCCAAATCAAGAGCTAATTGTGTATAGTTATGGTCATGTAAAACAGCTTCGCATTCATACTTTTCATTCAAATCTCTCAAATACTTCAATTCTTGTTCCATTTGATACAAATCGTTCAAACATGAGATCTGAACATTATCAGTAAGAAATCTTTGTTCTTCTATTGATTTTAAAAGCTCCTGATACTCTTTTATTTTTGGTAAGACACCTTTTGATTTTGGCTTTACCATTCTGTAATGCTTTATTTTCAATACAACGCTATCAAGAACAGACTTATCAAACTTATCAACTACTATGATCGCTTTAGTTTTTATGTTTGTTTTAGCTACAGCATCCTGAATCTTTTGTATCACGTTTTTTAGTTCTGTTTCTCTCACATCATCAATAGCAATAAGATCGCTGTGTTTAATGCCGAACTTAATACAGTTATAAGTAGGATTTGAATAATGTATGTGTCTTTCTTTTGCTATCTCTTTGAGTAAAGTCGATTTACCTACACCGCTAACACCAGATACAACAACAACATCACATTTATCTAAAGCTTTTTCTATTTTTTCTTTTAAGTTATTCATATATCTCTCCTTTTGTTTTAATGAATAGATATTGAATAATCAATTAAAAGACTAAAATCAAATTTAATCGGAAAATAAATTAATAATCTATATAAAAGCGGTAGGTATACCGCTTATTTTATTAGTCTTGCTTTTCATTCTACTTTACCTGAATGGATTATATGAGTTTTTGTAAATCTTCTTTCGATATGTTATCAAAATCTTCTTTCCTGAACTCTGAGATCTCCAACGGAAGAAGCTTCCTTGTATCATTGAAGATATTTTCAAGTTTATATTTCATCCTTTTATCAATGCGCATTATCTTTAAAGCTTCTTCATAGTCCATTATGAACTCATGATAACGAACCTCTTCATTTACTATATAAAATCTACATGATGATTTGTTATACTGATCAACATCCATAACAACAAAGCTCAAATCATCACTGTCCTTTACCTCAATATCTCTTTGATGAAGATAATGGATCATGAAATCTCTTATTTGTTCTTGTTGACATATTATTTCTTTAGCATCTTTTATTTCAGCAATAACTGAAACAACCCGTTTAGTTCTTAGTGTAGTTCTTTTTATTTCATATTTACTCTCTTCAAGACTACGAACCGTATAAAAATACAACCAATATGACATATTAACCTCGCTTATTTTTATTAAACCAACTATTTCTTCATTAACTATTTTCTTTCTTTTTTCATATCAATCAATCCACCATAACACGTTGCCTCTTTCTTTTTCCGATAACGTTCTATACATGTTTTCCATTATGCAATAATAAGCGCACGAAAAAGACTCTCTTAATGTATCGTCATGACTATACTTAAAACTCATTTCACTGTTAAAGCATAAGTTGATAGCATAGTTTAACGTTCTTTGGTTTATGTATTCTTCATCAATGTTATTATAAGTATTGGCTAATGTAAGTCCTTTCCTAAACTCTATCTCAAAGAATGGGATCTTTGTTATTTCAGGATATTCAGGATGTTTTGTATCTATCATTTTCGGATAAATCTTTTCTAAAACATTAAAACCTTCAACATTTTCAATAATAAAACTCATAATCTCATCTCTTACTATTTCATGATATTGCATTTTAAACCTCTCTTATTTTTGATTAAACCAACTGTTTTCTTCGTTCACTATTTTCATTCTCCTTTCAATCATTGCCATTTTTAAACACACATCAGCCATGACCAATACCCTTTGATAATGCTCTTCGTTATCACACTTACGCCTGTCTATGAGTAGCCTGTTAATCTTTGGCACTTCTGCTAAACACTTTGCGAAAAGTTCCGGTGAATGCTCATGGAATGGCGTTGATAACATGCTTTCTATCGTTATATAGTTATTTCCCAAGTTGTTATTGTGAAAATCTACTGGTCTGAACTTCTTTCTACCTTTACTCATAATTAAATCCTCATTTTGATGTTATTTTTTAAGCTGCTTTAAGAACCGGAACAGCCATTTTTTCTTTGAATACCATTAACAGCTCAACAATGTTTCTGTTTACGCCAACTCTTGCTTTTGTATGCGAATATTGGATGTTGATATGTTCGCTATCTGTTGTAGTAGGTAGTGAACTAAAGAAACCATCATTCAGGTTTTTATTACACAACATACCTACAGTTTTTTTCTCTTCTACTTTTTTCTGAACCCATGCGTAGCATTGCTTATGCTGTTCATCATTAAAATCTGTTGAATACATAATCGAGCAATCACGATAAGGCGGATCACAAAACAGGAACGTATTTTTATTAACCTTAACGTCTTCATAGCTTCCACATGTGATCACAGCTTTCTGTAATGCTGTTGACCAGTTTTTGATATTTTCATAATCAAAACCATTTTTATTCGTCTGGAATGACGTGAAAATTCGCCCGTTTTTCTGACTGTATAAGCCCCTGAACATACGGGATAAGAGGAAGTAGAACATAGCTGTTCCTCTCACTGAAAACTCAACCCCTATTGGTAATGAACGGTATTCTTCACGTAAGCGATAGTAGAAGTGTTTTTGACCTTCCAGCGTCTTATAGTGGTTGCGTTCTTCAATGGCCTTCAGCTCGTCAATGAAGCCAGAACAATCCCTTTTAATGGTGATCAGGAGATTGATGATTTCCGGGTTAATGTCGTTCAGGTGGTAGCTTTTGATGTGCGCCCGGTGCTGATTAAAAACTTCACAGTACATAGCTCCAGCGCCAAAAAACGGCTCTGCGTAGTATCGAATACGCTTAAAATCTGGCATGTAGGGGCGATACGCTTTGATGAGGCGACGTTTACCGCCAGCCCAAGCATATAAAGGGGTAAGTGGTTTGGTGATATAGTCCTGATCGTTTGCTGCTGTTTTCTGGTAATCAGGAACAGAAAGAATAGTTTTGTTATGGTAGACTTCATGAATAATATTACGTGCTTTAGCAATGAAAGCATCAATATCAAGATGAAGGATATTAGATTTAGATTTTTTAGATACAGTCATAAAGTAAGGCTCCAATAATAGTTAACTTGCGATTTATTAATCGCTACAGGCACAAATATTTATTTAGTGCTTTTGGTTTGATGCCCGGTTTATCGAAGACCGGATTAAATAATGGAACCTTTCCGCATCAAGTTAACTATCAGAAGCAAATATGACTGCTTTGATGTGATTAATTGTCTTTATTTCGCTTATGACATTCAACACTTATTTTGAAGAAACACCTTCCATCTAAAACCCACAACCCCATAAAAACAAAAAAACCAATTACTATCAATTGGTTATATAGTTTAGCAAAAAGTGCTATTTATGATTTTACTACTTGCAATGTCAATATGATGTTGTTCAAGCTTTTCGACGGTAGTTCGAAATATCAGCATTTTCATAGCGGATCATGAACATTAACAGCTCTGCGTTATTGCTGTTCAACACCAAATCATAAGCACTCATCCCGTCTTTGTTCTTCTGATAGAGATCTGCCCCATCCAATAGCAACAGCTTAAACAGCTCTACGTTTCCTTTTGCTGCTGCTAACTGGATAGGGGTTAGCCCGGAGGTGTCCAGCTCGTCATTCAGGCGTAGGCCAGAGTGAACAACAGCATGATAGAAACCTGACGGCCACAATTTGGATGTGTTCTGTATGAGCTGGAGAAGCGCATACGCTTTCATGCTACCGGAACGGCCTGACAGGTAGACCGCTAACAGATCCTGAGCGGTGTAATCGAGTAAACGGGTAATCAGGTATCTTTCATCATGGTTCTTCTCTAACAGCGGGAGAAGCATCTTTAATGAAGCGTCTTTCTGTTCCTGTTCTTCCGGCGTAGGAGCCGGGGAAGACAAAACAGCGTCAAATTGGGAGAGAAGCACAAAGCCGGTTCTACGGATCTGGTTAAGTAATGCCGCTATCATGCTTTACGTCTTCCTGCCCTTTTCACAGGAGCTGAAGGGGCTACCTCTTCCGGTTGTTCTTCTACTGCTTCTGGTTCTGGACGGTAGAACATCGAGCTTTTGAAGCTATACACGAACTGATCGCGTGTATGCCCGTTAACATCGTAAATGGTGGTATCAGCATTTCCCGCTATGAGAGCTTCATCTAACTGACGACCATTGTACTTAGGGCTGAAAGCGGTATAGAACAGCGGCGTTCTTCCGTATATGTCTATAGCATTAGGGTTAGCGCCAAGCGTTAACAAAAGCTTCACGGCCTCAACATCACCACATCCAACGGCTTGATGTAAAGGTGTTAACTCGTTTTTGTCTCTTTCATGAATATCTTCACCGCAACTAATAAAATATTTAATAGCTTGTAGCTTCTCACTACCTTTTAATTTCCATATAGCAAAATAAAGTTTTGTTTGTTGTCTTTCCATAATATATCTCCTTTTTATATAATAAGTCTTAATATTATATATAATTAAAAATATATTTCGTCAATATGGTTAAAAGTGTTTATTTTAATTTGACATTAAATAAAATTAATTATAACTTTAAATCAAGTAGAAAATTCTCCGTTTTTTACTATTAAACTCTAAGTAAGATATATATTGATGGTTCACATAATCCTTTGTTTTGTTGATAAGAAAAAAGCCCCGCAAGGGGCTTTATCTTTTTGGTGAGGTGGTGTTATTAAAAGGCAAGTGCTAAAGGTGAGTTAACAGTTTCCATTTTCTTTTTACGGTTAGCCAAGAAGTTAATAAAACTTACTTTCTGATTATGCGCTAACAAATCATAATGGCGCTTGCCATCATAACTTCTTACCAAAGGATCACATCCAGCTTCAACCAGTAATCTGATTTTTTTCATATCAGTTGTATAAAACAATGCTGTTTCATGTTTGTTGTTAACATGATTTACCCTTGCGCCGTTTTCTATCAGGAAGCGGCATGTATCAACGTTGCTAACGCTGAACAAGGCTGTTTTCCCGTCTTCATTGGTAGCGTTCACATCAGCGCCTCGGCTAAGAAGAAACTGAGCCACTTCAACAGATTCAGCACAGGATAAAGGCGTTAAACCTTCGGGCGATATGTAGTTAACATTTGCCCCTGCTAAAACAAGTTCTTTGATTTTTGTTATATTTGAACCGTATATCAATAATAATTCATTAATGCTATTCATAGACACCTCACCTTTTAGATCTACCTGATACTAATATACTATATTATATAATAATGTCTATTTATTATCAAAAATATTTCCGCTAAAAGTTGTAATTATTTTTAAATTACGGTATAATTTCGCCTCATTCATATTTTTCTCTTTTGCGAAAAAGAGAATATTTTTTAGAGATTTCCTTTTGGGAGATCTCTTTTTTTTGGCGAAAAAAAAGAGGGGTTTACCCTCTTTATTCTGGACAAGCTTTCTTTTTCATTTTCTGGAACTTAGATTTAAACTCTTCCGTTGTTTGTCTTTTAAAACTACGCCTGACATTATCTATTTCTAATACTTCATTAAAAAGCTCTTTAGCATCATTAGCCTCCAATGTTCGGGGGCTTAAATCAGGTATGGAAACCTGAAAGATGTTATGACCAAGACCATGAGAAATAACATTTACTTCATACTGCTTATTACTTTCCTCTTCAATAAAGAAGAGGCTATTATCTATGACTTTATATGTATAAGACATAATAACCTCCTTTTGGTTATGTTAATCAATTTGGGGTAAATCGAACATATGAGCATTAATATTTTGCTCAACAAGTGAATCTATATCATCACGATCCACGTTTGAATAAAATACTTCATCCTCAAATTCATTTTTAACTTCTCCTTCTGGCTCTACGAATGGAGACAGATAAATACATTTTGCATATGTACTTATATTGTATTTATTTAATTCTTTTTTTCTTCTTATATCTAATAACTCTTCTTTACTAACACCTGCGAGCCAGCTTGTTTTTTGATCACTTAGTTTGGATTTTTCATTAACTTCACCTTTTTTAGATTTTGGTAATAAATCCAGTTCTTTAGCTGCTAACATAAGCTCATCAAGAGAAATACCTGATTTTTCTAAACTTGCCTCTGCTTCTGGTTTTAACCAGATACAGCCCTCAAAATCTGTTCTGTGTTCCATCCTTCTTGTTTGCTCAAGTCCAGCTATAGCGCCTCTGTTAGACATGATAGCGTTGTTTGTAAGACGTTCAGCGTGATCAAGCTGTTCTCTTTCCGAACTTCTACCATAACCAGTATAAACTGGACCTTCGATGCGAATAGAACCGATGTTATCAGCAATCCATTCTTTAAATCTCTCAATAACAATCTTGTGATTATATTCTTCATGTAGAGTAGAGTTAATAATACGATTTTTATATATCTCTACAGCTTTATCAGCAGCTATCCCTGCTTCTTTACCAATTACCTGAGAAACAAGAAACGCACCTAACTGAAGGAATGCGATCATTTCAGCATCACGCATATCATTAGTAAAGTGTTTGTCCTCTTCGTAAAGCTCATTTTGGAGAGTGGTAAACATTTCAATAAGCTTGTTTTTATTTTTAGATATATAATCAACAGTCAGACCATAAATGTGTCCATAGTTTTCTTCTAATAAACGTTTCCATACGTTAATAATAGTTAGATCACCTCTAAAGCCTGTAATCTCATCATCATCAGTTCTGATAGCAATAAAACGGTCTTTTAATGCCATGAAGCTTGAATGACCTTTAATTCTTTCTATTATTGATGTGTTTGAAGCAACAATAGCACCAAGTTTAAAAGGTCTGTTTTTTCTAATGGTTGTGGTTTTATTCGCTTCTGCTATGATCCTTTGCGAACCATTAGCAATGAGGAAAATCATTTGAGTTGCGACTTTTAAACCGTCATTATTGACGATTTTATCAAACTCATCCATCAAGACATAACCGTTATTTAACAGCGGTAAATGACGCTCTAAACCTGCTAAAGAGGCTGTAGCATCAAAATACGTTCTGTTCATGCCTTTTACCGGAATACCTTCAACAGAAGAAAGACCTAACAAACGTGCTGATTTACCATCACCGGGCTTACCTGTTAACTCTAAAATGAAGTTAACGTTAGCACGATAGATAATATCAAATGCATAGCTTGCTTGCTGATAAGCACCCATAAAAGCTTGCTGTAAGTCTTTATCAAACCAGTTATTAAAAATATCTAACTGAACTTCTGCGCTTCCTGCTTTAAACGTCATACACTCTTCATCACCTACATAAAGAGGATGCCCAGCTCGTATGTGTTCGCCCTTATCCCATCCGCAATTATCCGATCCTGAAGTGGATATTATACAAGGTTCGTATTGAACACCCGCAGGTGAAACTACAGTTTTTCTACCATCAGCCAGCACTTTTAACATTATGTCAGCAACTTTAGACATTTTATTAGCAGGTGGCAAAGGCCAGCGTTTAGCTAAAACAGACTGTTTAGTGATTTGTGATAGTTCTGATTGTGGTATTTTAACAAAGCTTTCCTGACCATTGAGATCAAGAAACTTAACTTTAATATGCGTTTTTGTATCATTAGAAGATACCTGTTTTTTATCTTTATCGTCGTATACGGATTTAAAAACTTCTTCATCACGCATACTAACAGCTTCAACAGGCATTAAAGGGAACGGATGAATCTGAACCCATTTAACATCTTCAACACCATTTTTATAAGTCTTTATGGTGCGTATAAAAATACCATCATCACCGATAGAGTATTCTTCTGTTTCACGCCAAGGATTATCCTGAGCCTGTAAAGCTCTTTTAAAATCTTTCGGCGTTAACTTTAAAACATTATCTTTTTCATTCATATTAAAAACTCTCCGTTCTTTTTATTTTGTGCCTTTGTTATGTTTTTTATAATAACTAACACTTATTATATATTTTATTTTTTTAAATAAAGCAATACTAAAACCAAGTTATTATATAATTTTTTCTTTAAGTTGACAACATCAAGCCTTTTTCTGATTTTTTTAACCAGTCCATTAAAAAAGAATTAATGCTTTCTTTCATGATTCCGCTTTCTTCATCCCTTTCACGGTTAATTCTTTTTAAAGCTAAAAGTGTAGATTTTTGTTGCTCAACTTTTTCATGTTCTAACATGGAAGGAAAAACACTAAAACCTCTTAAAACACCCTGATATATTATTTCTTCTACATACTCTTGATTATCGCTTTCAACTTTACAGACACCAAAACCTGCTATCTCATAATCAAAATGAGCGTAAAGCGTGCTTACAGCAAGCTCTACATCAGAAGAGTAGATAACATAACAATCTTTAGACTCTTCAATAACTACATGCGGAAATTGATACTGTTTTATCAGCTTAATGTTAGGTTGGAAGAAATCACGCGAACAACGCCACAGAATAGCTTTATTGAGGCTTCCGCTACCCATCAACACATCATCAGGAACAGCGTCAACAGAAACGGCCTGAGCCTCTTCTGTGGAAGGGGATTGCTCCCCTTCTCCTTCTTCCAATGCTGCTTGATGTTTTACTTCTGCCAGAGCATTTTCAGTAATCAGCCTTTCACGCTCTTTTTTCTGTTTTTCCAGCTCTTCCCTAAGAGAAGATAAATCAAGAGTATTATTCATATTCATAACTTCCCTCTCTTTTTAATCGTGTATCATATAACTGATAACCATAATAAACACATAATGCGTTATATACCCTGCTAAGAGCTAACTCTATTTTATCTTTGCTGTATTCTCTTTTAGTTTTTGTTTTATCTAAATACATTTCAAGTATACTTAAAGAATTACCGCTAACGTCTCTTAAATAGCTTCTTTGATCATCAGTTATTGTTTTATAAACTTTATAATGAAACTCAAAATCGCCTTTTTCATAAGAGCGTAATGAACCGAAAAGAGTATCATATCTCTGTTCTATTTCAGAAAAGACAAGTTTCATTCCAAGATTAAAAAGTAAAGTGTCAGAAACAAGATTTTTATAGTAGTTTATCTCTTTAAAATTAGTCTCAACACCAATATTTGTTATCGTTAAAGCTAAGTCATTATCATTTTGGAGTATTCTTTTTTTACCCGAAAGTTGTTGTTCCTGAAAAATTGAAGAAGCTTTTTCCATGATTTTGACAAGGCTGTCTTGTCTTTTAATGACAGCCTGTACCATTTCATCTGTTCTGATAGCAGAAATCAACGTATCATAAGCATTCCTCATATTGTTAAAATATAGTTCCATAATGTTCTCCTTTGTTAATTATTTATTTTTTGGTCTGTTTTCTTTCCCGTTATTAAAATCCTCGATTTGCTTTTTAAGCATACGGTTTTCTTCAACAAGATCGGTATTTTCTTGTAAGAATGTGCGCATTTTTAGGCTATATGTGCTTGCTAACTCAAAGTTTTCAGCGGATTCAGTTCTAAGACCTTTAATTACTTCTTTATACTCATTTTCTTTCACACCAAAGTTTTTGTTAAGTTCTTCTCTAAGCTCATTCAATGCTTGAGTTTTTTCAGATGTAAATCCAGCTTCAAGCGTGGTTTTCTGAGCTTCAAGCGCTTTTTCATTATCCACTTTAAACTGAGCCGTTAACTCCTCACGAAGTTTAGCTAAAGCTTCCTGTTTTTCAGTTTCAAACGCTTCACTAAGTTCTTTTCTCAACTCTGCTAAAGCAGCTTCTTTATCAGCAGCATGAGTAATATCTTTTTGCTCAAGTTGACCATTAAGAGATTCAACCTGACCTTTTAAATTATTAATCTCTCGCGTAGTATTAGCATCAAGAGTTTCCAATTCTTCTTCAAGTTTAGTGTTTTTCTCTTCAAGAGCAGAAACTTTTTCAGTAAGAGTAGTATTCTCTGTTTCTAACGCTGTATTTTCTTCTTCAAGCGTTTTAGCTTCTTCCTCTAACTCTGCTTTTTCCTTTTCAAGCTCAGTATTTTTGAAATACAATTCATTGTTTTTATCAACAAACTCATCCTTTTCAGTTCTTTCTTTTTCAAGATCTTGTTCGAGTTCATTTATTTTTTCATCTTTCAATGAAGATTGTTCAGTCAGTTCTGCTACTTTAGCTGTTAAATCTTTTACCTCAACTTTAAGAGATAAGTTTTCTATTTCAGCAGCTTTAGCCGCTTCCATAACATTAATATCACGTTCAAGCTTTTCAAGTTGAGCAAGTAAATCAGCAGCCTGATTTTGTTTTGTCTTGATATTAGTATTGTATTTATTTAAAATAGCATGGTGTTTATGTTCTGGATCAAGTTCAAGCTTTGTTGAATCAACAAAGCTTTCTTTATAGGTATCTATAGCTTTAGGTAAATCAGTATGAACTTTTCTTACTGCTTCTGCTTTATCAGCATCTTTATATCTTTTACAAACACTAACCATTGTGAACGGATAATTATAACCCGCATTCTTTAACTCTCTTTCGATGTGTTTTTGGAAAACTTCCATAAACTTTTCATCTTGAAGTTTTGTTTTAGCATTTGACCATTTAGCCCACGGATAAACACCGTTTTGCTCAGGAACAAAAGCTCTTTTATCATTAGGGAAATAAGTTATAAGATCTAACTTACCTTCTTTCTCTAAATACGCTCTTTTCTCGTCAGTCAAAGGAACATATTTTGCTTCTGAAACATCACGAGTAAAAACATACGCCTGACCGTGTATAGGAGCATCCTGTTTAACATGGATATTATTGAAGATAACCGGGCGTCTTCCTTTCAGGCCGCGAGGCGTAGTATTACTACCGCCTTGAGGATAATCATATACATAGTTATCATGCGCCATCGCATGAGTTGCTACTTTCCATACAGCTTCTACTTCTTCAACAGGAACATGTTCAAGATTAAGAATGATTTGGTAGCATTCTATTGCGGCATCTGGATTTTTCGATGAGACATCTTTGTAAGAGTTCGTGTAAATGAATGGCTCAGGAACCTTTGGCGGTGCTACAGCCGTAGAAGGTAATGGGTTCTTGTTTGGGTCTTCTTTGTATTTCTCTACCCTTTCAAGATATTCATTATATTTTTTCTCTTCTTTTTGATACTTTTCAATTATTTTTTTACCATCGCGTTCACCGATTTTAATCTGTTTTATTTTTTCATCGGAAAACAAAAGCTCATTACGAACGACTTGTTCAATATCGGCAGGTAAAGAACGAATTAAATCTCCATGCTCATTGTATTCAGCAACAACTTCTGGAAGAGCAATTATTTTAATAACATCTTCAAGAGTTTCAGCTTCAATAAGCTCTCCAGTTAATGCGTCATAATACCCGGCTCTACCGATACCTTTTTCTTTAGCGGATGTTTTTTCGTTATACAATCCGCACGATATTTTAATATCATTCCTTTCGTATGAATATAAAATCTTAGAACTAATCATGTAAATCTCCTTTGTTATTTGTTTGCTTCATCTTACTTTTACTTTTTACTAAAGTAAGTATTATAAAAGTAAACAATTAACTACAATTAATAAACCCCTAAGTCAACCGTTCGTCGTGTTTATATCTTCCGTTCATCGCTTTCTTTTGGAAGGGCTAATATTTGTTTGTTTTCTTTAATGAGTTCATCAGTTAAATAATCAGCACAAATTAAAAGAAGAGTGGGGATTGGAATATCAAAAGAAACTTCTTTTAGTTTTTCTTCAAGCGCAGCAGGAATACGGACGTTAATCAAACGAGCATCATCATGCTTAGTGACTTTGACCGTAGAACGGACATAGGGCGTAGTCCCGGCCTGAATATCACCTAAGCTTTCTGTACGGTAGCTCCAGTATGTGCCATTATCTTTAGCAAAAGAGGTTTCCAGCGAGACATTCTGAAAATCATCAAAGTTATCGAGCCAAGCAGCACCCTTTTTAGCGTTTTTTTCTGTTTTGTCTTTCTTAGTATCTGTCATAGCATTTTCTCTCAGAATTCACGTAGAACATCATACAATACAATAGTATATACTATCATATAGTAGCATCATTTCTTTTTGGCTTCAGCCTGTTCTTTGATTTTCAGTTTGATGATTTCAATCAGGTGAGCAAACTCGTTCCGGGCATCAGTGATGTTTGGTAATGCGGCCTTCTCATCAAAGATAGTGATCCCATTACCATAAGCGCGGGGATACGCAACACGCTTACGAATGTAGGGCTGTGAATAGCCAAGATTTTCTGAATACGTTTCGAGTTTCTTCAAGAGAGCCATTTGCTCTTTGTTCTGAACTTCAACCCGGTTTGGAACAAGGATGAAAGGTTTGTTCATTTCTTTCAGGTTATCAATGCTCTTTAGAGTGGTTGAATAGCTGGAAGCATCGAGGATGGTTGGTACCAATACCAATGGCGCTAACTGACCGCCGCTGTCTACACCCGGCGCATGGTCAAAGATCATGAAGTCGGTTGCTACCTTCGGTTTACGGGTCACTTCAAACGGTAGAGGTTTACCGTTCTTCATCGCAAAGGCTGCACATGTAAGTGAACCTCCCTGTGGGTCAAAGTCTACTAACGTTGTTGACTGACCTTTGGAAGCAAAATAGCCGCACAGATTCAGGCTAAGGGTCGTTTTGCCAACCCCTCCCTTCAAATTGAACACGCTCATAGCAAACATAATTGTTCTACCTCATCCGTTTAATCAGTTATCCGGGCATTAGTGCCGGGGCTACGTTGACCATTATAGTATATAGTAGTATATGATAGTATAGTATTTATTTTTACTAAAAAATCACAATTAAAAACAAGGAGTTATATATGAATGAACAATTTTTAGATAAGTTTGATAGAGCTTTCATTGCTGATCCAACAGAAGCATTAAAGGCCGTTGACGACATGGCCACATCTCTAATGTCAGAGATAGAACAGAAGAGGAAAGCCGGTGTTAAAGAGTTAGATCCCGTTATGGTAAAGCTACAGGAAGACCATGCTTATCTCTCCGGGCTACATGAAGAAAAGAGCGAAGAGCTGGCATTACATCAGCGCCTACATAAGCAAGCTGGCATCGAGATAGATAACCCCTTTAAACAGCTCACAGAAGAGGCTCCAGCCGTCTTTAATGAGTTTGATATACAAGAAGACGTTGCCCCGGCTCCAGCTCCTGTAGCTCCCTCTCTTATGACGAACGACGACATAGCAAAGTTGGCTAAGGCAGTAAGTGATAAGCAGGCTCCTGCAGCTCCAGTAGAACCGGAAGGTATGGACATATCAAAGTTCAAGCCAGAACCTAAGCCACTGGATCTTTCAGGACTTGATACGTTCACCATGCGTAAAGCAGAAGAGGCAAAACAGAAAGCTAAACCAAAAGTGGATACTGACGAACTGGATCGCTTTAGTAATCGCTATGCGGGGAATAGTTTTATTGAAAAAGTGACAAAAAAACTACAGGAGACATTTTCAGCATCTTCTCATGCTCCTGTTAACTTTGTACCAGAACATGAAATAAAAACCATGTTTGGGAATTCACTTTCAAAAATAGTTAATAACACCAATAGCAGAAGCATACATTTTGTTGATAAATCTGTTCTTAAAGAAGATGCGCAGGGATTATCAATTGCTACAAAGGATAGAACCTTAGCCGCAAGAAGATTAACTCTAATGGCTAAAGCTAAAGGATGGAGCAGCATTAGTTTTGATGGTAATCAGCTTTTCCTTGAAGAAGCATATGAAGAAGCAACAAGAGCGGGTTTGGTAGTAAAGCCATCATCAGAAGAACAAGCCAGATTTTTCAAAGAAGTTCATGAAGCGAAAAAGTTAGATAGTTTTATGCCTTTTGGCGGTATGAAGGAAAGCAAAAAAAAGGATATAGATAAAGATATTGAAAATCCCGGACATAGCCATGAACAAGCCCCTGTTCCTGTTCAAGCCCCTGTCTACAACGCAAGAATACCAACAAGAATGAAATAAAATAAAAAACCCTCATTAAGAGGGTTTCTTTTTTATGCGAGGATTTTATTTTTACATGAAGATTTTAATCAGAACGTTGACGAAAGAAAGAATAGTGATACCCAACGTTAAGAATACAACCATACTCACGGGAAAACCTACAATCAACTTAAAGGCATAGTTGTTTACAGGCATCATATGAAACACTGGAAAGCTTTTATAAGCGTTAGTGTTCATCATTTTACCAAGCGGATAAAACACCACGAAACCTAAAACAACCGTAGTTAACGCCGAAAGGACTAACAACGGAATACCGTAGAACACTGTTGATAAGTTCAGTAATGAATCAATATATAAGTTTAACATTTTCATCTCCTCGCATTTGATGATTTAAATATTAGCGTACTGTTTTATGGATATCAAATTATTTTTTATTTTTCGGATAAAACATAACTGGAACATTTCTACTTTTATTGTTTTTATCTTTCACACAAGAAGTGAATTCATAAAAAGGGTTAGGTATAATGTCTTCAATGGATTTGAAGACATTAAGTTTATTCTCAAAAGTTCTTGCCTTAAGGCAATAAGCATTAACGATAAGATTGAAATACCCGGCAAAACCGACAAGCGCAGCGGTAAAAGGAACCATCCTTAATGGGATTGTTAAATCAGCTCTTGTCATAAAACTAAAACCAAAGAACAGAGCAACACACGTTAGCATCAATGTTAATAAAGCTATTGAGGCGCATTTTCTGTAGTTTGTTTGTAAAATTCCTTCATTAGAGTTTTTAATAACATACCATTCTTCAAAGGTACGTTTATTACTCGGATCACCATGAGCATATTGAACAGCATTAACAATGTTTTTACCCACTTTATAAGGTAAAACAAAAGGCGCTGTAAATAATCTCGCAGTTCCTATAAATGGCGCAGCAGCAATTCTACCAAGTGTTAACTTCTTTTTCTCTTTGTTTTTATTTTCAATAAACATAATAATTCTCCTTTGTAATGTGTATATTATTTTATATACAAATATTAATAATGCTTGTCAATAAAAAAGCCTCTAAAAAGAGGCTTTTATTTTAATTTATTTTTTATTTATTAAAATCCTGTAAATCTACACTGGTATCTTTAGGTTTATTATTTGATGATTCTGATTTTTCTTCACTTTCACCTGAACCTTCACCATTATCTCCATTAGTAGCAGTATTATTAGGCTGTGGTTGTAATCTATCACCTAAAGTTTGACCAAAGCTTTTAGCTGAGTTGATCAAACCACTTTGACCAGCAGTTGCCATTTGCATACTTGCCCCAACAGCAGCCTGTGCTTTTAACATACCTGATTCAGCATGAGTAGATAACATACCAAGAACAGTTGAAGAAGCCCCGCCTATCCATTTAAACATAGTGTCTGGTAGTAAATGCATTAACTTACAACATGCTAATGTAGCTGAAAGCGTTAATACACAATATATAACAATCATGGTTATACCCTTTTGAATACCTAAGAATCCTCCTTCTACATCACTCGCAGCAGCAAAGAACGTACTGTTTATATATTCAAAACTGATATTCATCGCTACAAATGAAGCCGCATAGCCAGCCACGTTTAAGGCAGGTCTAAGCAATAAGGATAAAAGCAACATATAACCTTGTCCTTGTTTACCAACTACACCATCCTGATCAGGTGTTATTGAAGCGACTACAAGAAGTGGAGCACCGCATAAAGCTTCAAGAACAAGAACGATATAACCTATAACACAACCGAAACCAATGATATAAGGCATCATAGGCATAACATGAGCTAACATGTTTCCTACAACCAAAAGAGGAACGAAGAAAGATGTAAATGTTCCTGAAAGAAGACCAATAACAGCTTGTATACCGCCACCAATGACAGGAAGGCTACCTAACATAGAACCTACAGTTAAAGCCACTAACATAGCATCTACGCCATATATAACATGCTCACCAATATTTGCCGAAACTGTTAAAGGCATCAAGCTTGCTGTATCAGCTTTTTGAGTTCCAAACACACCTAAATTACCACCTATAATACCTATGGCTTTTTGATACAAACCATCATTATCACCTTCATCAGAAAGGTTAGAATTGAGTTTATTAGTAGCATTCAATAACGTTCTTACTTTATCAAGTCTACTGTAAACCTCACCCCATGTATTGTATTTAAAATCTTCTTCTTTCAATGTTGCTGAGGAAATGGGAAAGTTATTTAAAGCAGCATTAGCAGAGGACGCAGCCGTTGTTATTCTCATATAAAACGCATAGCTATAAGTCCATCCAGCTTCTGTTAACTTATCAACCTGTGATTGATTAACAGCATCTTTCATAGCAGCTTCAGCAGCAGTTTGAACAATTTGAGCATAAGCATTAGTCATAAGATCAATGTGTTTGTTTAATGTTTCAACATCAATAGTCTTAGACCTGTCTTTCAAGTTAGCTTCAGCATATGCCATAGCACCAGATACTAAAGCAGCATTAGCAGCTATCTGAGCTTTTTGAACATTCATCGCTATCCCGTTCGTGTTTATTAATAATGAACCCGGATCAGGCATTTTATCTTCATTAAGAAGCTTCATTTTTGTACTTCCGCATTTATCTGTTTTATAACCTGAAAATGCGTTTCCATCTGGATAGCCGAAGGTATAACCAATCATTTTATTGGAACCTGAATCAGATTTAAAATTAGCGGCATCCATAAACCCATATAACTTCACACCAGATTTTTGTAATGCCTTAGTTGCTACATCATTATTTATTTTCACACAAGCAGCAGAATACAAGGTATTAACTACGAGTTGGCGAATAGCTGTTTTATTCGTCACGGATATATAAGTGCTGTCAGTTATTAAAGAAGGGGCTATTTTCTTCCATCCTGCATCCCCCCATTCTGTACCTTGAACAGCTAATGCCATAACTATAAGCTGAATAACAGCCCATCCATTACTAACTGGCAATAGCAAGCTAACAGCTAACGGAGCACGTATCGGAACCCATAATGATGACCATTTTTTACCTAACATCTCACCTTCATGTGCGGTTGTCACGGTTCCAACAATCAAAATGTAGGCAGCAATAATAGCAGCTACCATTAAACATATTGGCCCATAAAAATCTAAAAAAGCTCCGATTATTCCTACAGTTGATGGATTAAAATATTTATCAAAAGCATTTAGCACAAAGTTTTTATCTCCAGTCAAACTATAATAGTTTGCCGCTTGTGCTTGTGCCGAATACAGCACAGTAAATAAAATGCTAAAAACAAGCATCTTTATTTTATTCATAAAAATCTCCTTTGTTATATTGTTTAAATTCCATTCCTTATAATTATTGTTGAAATGTTATTAATTAAATACAGCAATTAAAATATTAGTCAATATGTATATTAAATAATTGACATATTAAATTTAATAACTTAAATAATAATAACATCAATCAAAAAAGGAGATATTTATGAATAGTATTACAATAGAAGAAAAAGATTTAAATTCTGGAGTGTTT
>OLJC01000099.1_pt1 | contig 36689 bp, 38 predicted proteins | sample 1601461 | NCBI WGS metagenome assembly OLJC01 (sample SAMN04436803, study PRJEB24849) | human gut metagenome | biome: human gut; feature: NICU; material: stool | host: Homo sapiens | place: USA: Saint Louis, MO | collected 2011-06-13 | reverse complement strand
CCGTTGCTGAGTTGCTAAGCGTTCTGCAACTTGCCCGCAGCTGTTATTTTTACCACAAAGCCAGCAAACGTCTGTACGATAAGTATGCGGAAATACGCGTGATCATGGCCGATATCTTTGAGGAGAATTACCGCTGTTACGGCTACCGGCGCCTTCACGCGATGCTTCGCAGTAACAACAGAGTTATTTCTGAAAAGGTTGTCCGCAGACTGATGGCAGAAGAGCAGCTCGTTGTTAAGCGCACCAGGCGACGACGATATAACTCTTACTGTGGCGAAATCGGTCCGGCACCGGAAAATTTACTCGCCCGGGATTTTAGTTCCTGCAGGCCAAATGAGAAGTGGCTGACCGATATTACGGAGTTCCAGCTTCCGGCTGGAAAAGTCTATCTGTCGCCGGTTATCGACTACTTTGATGGCCAGGTTGTAAGCTGGTCGATAGGAACACGCCCGGACGCGACGCTGGTGAATACGATGCTCGATGACGCACTCGATACGCTCAGCGAACATGATAAACCGGTGATACACAGCGATCGTGGTGGCCATTACCGGTGGCCGGGCTGGCTCGAGCGTATCAACACCTCCGGACTTATAAGGTCCATGTCGCGCAAAGGATGCTCGTCGGATAATGCTGCGTGTGAAGGCTTCTTCGGGCGTATCAAAAACGAAATGTTCTATGGCAGAGACTGGGCGGGTATCACGCTGGAAAAATTTATCTGCTTCCTGGACAGGTACATACGCTGGTATAATGAGAAACGTATCAAGCTATCATTAGGTGCAATGAGTCCTGTGAAGTACCGGCAGCATCTTGGGATCACAACATAACAGTCCAGGAAAACATCCGCAGCCCCAAAGGGGACATTACAGCTTGGTGTTAACAATAGCCTTTTTCTCCTGTCAACGCAAAGCAGAAGTGGCACCTTTCCCGCCATTCAGAAATGTCATCAGATAAATATGTCTACTGGCAGAGGTAACTGCTGTGCCCTGCCCCGGCAGAACTTTACCTTCTGGCCGTATAGCATTTGCTATACATCAGTGCTAAGCTGTGTATACGATTTGCTATACACAGGAGGAAGCATGAAATCTGATGTCCAGCTCAACATCCGGGCGAAAGAAGCTCAGCGGGCCCTGATTGATACTGCCGCTGAGATTCTCCATAAATCACGTACCGATTTTATCCTGGAGATGGCCTGCCAGGCTGCTGAGAACGTTATACTTGACCGTCGTATGTTCAATCTTAATGATGAACAGTACGCCGAATTTATCGACATACTGGATGCCCCGGTGACAGCTAATCCGGCGATGGAGAAACTCCTGGCGAGAAAACCGCGGTGGGAAAAGTAACGGCGCCGGTACCACTCAGTTCGTCACACGTTATCGCTGAGTTTCACTGTGGTGAGCCTGTACTGGACGAATGGATAAAGCAGCGGGGACTGAAAAACCAGTCCATGGGTGCAGCCAGGACGTTTGTGGTATGCAGGGAAAACGCTTCTCAGGTGGTTGGGTTCTACTCTCTTGCAACCGGCAGCGTCACCCATGCCGTTGCACCGGGGAGCCTGCGAAGGAATATGCCCGATCCGGTACCCGTCATCATTCTGGCACGGCTTGCCGTTGATGCGGGTTACCACGGCGAGGGCCTCGGTGCTGATTTACTGCATGACGCCGTCTTACGCTGCTGCCGGGTGGCTGAGAACATTGGCGTGCGGGCTGTTATGGTTCATGCACTCTCAGACCGGGCTAGGCAGTTCTATATACATCATGGATTTATCCCTTCACAAACGCAGGAGAGAACGCTTTTCCTGCGGTTGCCTGTCGTTACTTAAGCAGCAATGATAATGTCATTTATGACTTTTTGAAAGGCAAGGCATCTGTCAGTCTATGACCAGGAGAACATTATGCGACCATTAATCACACAGGACGAAATTGACATGCTCAGACGCGATCTGGATATGCTGGGAGAGCAAAATCTTGTTGGTATTGAACTTTATGAAGCACTTCACTTGCTGGAAATGCGCCGTCAGACAGCCAAACTTGAGCTAATCAAACGGGCACTGGAAAATAAAGAGTGATTACGCAAAACCCGGCTGAGTGGCCGGGTTTCAGGTTACCAGCGAAGCTAATAAAAGTTACCAGAGCCACTTCTCTAGCTCGTATGCATAAAAATCTATGCAGTCAGGCTTTAACACCGAGGAACAGCTGAGCATTTTTCCTGTTGCGATTACAGTAATCCGGCTGTCTTCTTTATGCCATAGCGGACTTTAAGTGATGCTGGTTGGTTTGCAAATTATTTACAGGTCTTTCCAGTCAGGCAGATTATTGGCTTTTCTACGCCATCCGTGAAACGCTGCCATCATTAAGCCAAACAGAATCCCACCTGAGAGACTCCTTAATATCGCCCCGGAAGGTTGTACGCCCATATTTTGCCATGTGGAAAACCACATGATGAGTCCCCACACAAGACCAAATCCAAATCCCATAATAAATGTTAGTTGCCAGAATGAAGCGAAAGGTAATGGCGGAATTTTTAGGCCTAACCGCCATAATCCCCGTAACAGAGGGGGAGCATAGTTGCTGCGCCACATGTTTTTACTTTTCATAATGGCAAGTGCACGTTCCTTTTTTTGTTCAAAACTCATCTTTTTTCTCCATGGATGACACTTAGTCTGTTTGCAGGATCTCTGTTATGATTGCCTGTATTCATATCTGAACTGAATGGTGCAGACTTCATCTGGTATCATACTCAAATGATACTGTTTAAGTTTGCTCCTCGCTCAAAGCAGACCATCATATACCAGATCTCGAGTCCGGCTTATGGCAAGGTCCAATAACCTTGACTTTACAAGGATTATAGCTGGATTGACATATAAAATGCCTGAGTACTATTCCCTTGCTATTAATTCGTCGGAGTTATCACCGATCTAAACTGTGCATGCCACATATCGTAAAATTTCCCCTTAATGCTCATTAGCGCAGAGAAGTCTCCATTTTCTATAACCTTTCCAGCTGACATCACAATAATCCTGTCGAATTCTTTTATGTTACCCAGCCTGTGCGTTACGGCGAGCACGGTCGTGTTCAGGTTAAGAATGTCATTAAAAAGCCGGTGCTCGGTTTCGGGAGCGAGTGACGAAGAGAACTCATCAAAAATAAACAGATTGGCCTTTCGATACAGCGCCCGTGCGATCGCGAGTCGCTGCCACTGCCCCATGGAGAGCTCATCGCCGCCGAACTGCTTACCCAGCCGGATATGCTGACCATACGGAAACCCTACCTGTTCCAGCAATTCATCAATCGCTGACGACGGGGTTTCAGCATCATATTTATTCAGAGTGACATTTTCACCCACAGTGAACTCGTATTTCCCGTAATCCTGAAACACAGTGGCTATCTGGTTCCGGTAGCTTTCAATATTTAGCCTTTCAAGCGGCACGCCTGACACCGACACTGTCCCCTCACTCAGGGCGTACATGCGCAGGATCAATTTAATCAGGGTAGTTTTTCCGCTGCCGTTATCTCCGAGAATAGCAACCTTTTCACCAGGGGCAATTTCAAAGTTAACCCCGTTAAGGGCTGGATTATTTCTTCCTTCATACTGAAACCGGAGATTGTGAATGCTGAGCGCAAAAGGTGTTTGGGCGGGTAAGGTAAGATGGCCGTTTTTCACCGGTTCTATTTTGTTCGCCATAAACGAGTGATAGCGGTTGAAAAAACTGCCCATGCTGATGAGATTCGAACCATAATTTGCTATCTCATCGAGGTGCGATTTCATCATCACAATGGACTGGAACACCATCACCAGCGCACTCACTGCAATGTCATTGTAGCGTAAGCTGCTTAGAAAAAGAGATATACCAGCGAACAACATCAACAGGCTAAGTATCATGGCTGGCCCGGGCGTGACTAACGCGCGGATGCGCTGATTGTGCATACGCGTGTAGGTATTTCGGGCAGACTCATTAAATTTGTTAATAAGATATTTCCCCAGACTGTAAAGCCGGATCTCCTGTAAGAAACTCTTGTCCATGCTGACGCCGTATATGTAGCGCATCGCAATGGCATCTTTGGAATTGAAGAATAAATCCCGCACGTATCTCTGCTGGATACGGATATTGATGGCGATCATAGGTATGGCGGATAGCGCACAAATGGCCGCACCTGCTCCTGAATAGTTGATCAGAACCAACAACAGACTGCCTGCCTGCCTGCCTGCCATGACAGTTGCCCGAATAGCGTAAATTATACAGATGATGAAATTTAGTGGACGATAGGCTGCTTCTTTTTTCAAATATTCCAGTTGCTCATAACGCTCTTCGTTATCAAACAGGCTCAGGGAATATAAGTCGTTCATTCGTTCCATAATTTTAGCACTGAAATGATTTGTTGAAATTTCCGTGACATCTCCCTGAATAAGATTAACCAGGGGCTGCATAAGCTGAATGCCCAGAAGAGAAACACACCATAGTGCAATGCTCAGTATAAGTTCATTATCAGAGGCCTGTAGTGCATGCAATTTATTGATTATATGGCCGGTCATAAAGACATTTAGAGCCGGTATCAGACCCTGCAGCAGGACAACGCTAATGAGTGCGATAATACGAAGTGGACATGAAGCAAAAACGTACCTGATTGCCAGTATCACTGACGACCTCCCTTGTTGCAGCAACCATGGACCGCATAAGTTGTGGGTAACGATAGATGAGAATAGCACTCAATTGCATTATTAGCTATTGTCAACCAAGCCGATGGGTTAGGAAGAGAATGTATGCGTCTGCCACATAGCAGACCTCATGTCACTTCAGCATGTCCGCTATGTGCCACAAGCGGAACTTGCTTACATCATGCTATGTTAGTTTACTGGGGGCAGGTCAAACGAATTGCGCAAACCCAGGGTCCGCATCGGTCAAATGAATGCGCCGCTTGCTACAATCTAATCAGGGCTAACTGCATCATTTATCAGAGGGGCAAATCCTGCCTTCTGACCGGTTAGCACAAATGGGCAGACTACCTGCTATATCGGGAGTCAAAAGCGCAATCAGGCTATTACATCCAAGGGTTTAACTCACTGTAAAAGAGAGTAGTTTGAGTTTTTAGTCGGAAGAACTAGACGTCCTGAATTATCATCGTTAATAACCGAACCATACTACCGGGAGGATACTCAAATTGCTGGCTGTAGGCTTGCCTGCTGATGTCATCTCGGCTTTAGGAGCAAGATAGATTACTGTCAGTTCTGGGAATACGCCAACTGAGCGAATTGTTTACATAAAAACTATTTATCAGAACTCATTATATTGAAAAACTTGTAGGGAACTCTTTTAAAATGCATCTGATAAACCTTACCATAAACATGTTTATATTTTCGTAGCATTAAATCATTTCATATTATTAATGATATCTGAAACAAGGCCATTAAATCTTTGAGAGCGTTCAATGAAAGGGCTTAGGTTAAAATTAGGATTCTTCAGCGATAGTTTGAACGCAACCTGACTTTCCACATAAAATATAAAATATGCATAGAGCTTATCTCTCTGATTCTTTCTCAGAAGGATGGATATTTCACTTATATCATCAAGGACATAAGCATATTGAGTGTGGATTTTTTGTTTAATGTCATCATCACTATGGCATTCAATTTGTGATGTAGATAAGGCAATTTCCAATGAGATTTTTTTAATGCTATCCCTCAACGAAATGACTTTAATGTACAACCTTTCCCTCCGCCATTTATTATAGGAATCATGTTTATTTCCATGATTAAACAGATAGTTAACAAAACATGACATTGAGACACCTAATACCACACCACCCAAACCGATAAAAAAATCAATCATAATATCAAAACTCATTGACGCGCTCACAAATCATTATCCATACCTACTAATACTATAAAAATGTCGATATAAATAACCAACAGCATAAAACATAAATTAATCTTATTAAAAACTCAAATTCAATATTCCAACTTTCGATTAGACTTCATACCAACAACATGAAACAGATTGATTTAACCTCCTGATAAAATTGAATTTTTAAAAAAGAAAACCACACGATTTACGTTTGTTTAAAAACCAAAAGTTCCATGCTGATGAAAAAAGATACTAATGGCATTGATGGCAACTTTATGATTAAATAAAGTAATCGATTACATTATATTTTAAAATACGAGTAAATGAAAGTATCTTTCTCCCGAACTATCGATGCAGTAACACACAACAAATACGATGAAATCAACAAGATAACCCTAGACTCACCAAGGGGTATTGCTTTATTTCATGGGAAGGATGGTGCTGTAGGTTTAACAATCGCGTTAGACAGAACTGATAATAGTCTTGTTAACTTTTACCGATACGGTGTAAACGCAACTCACCCATTCAAGCTCTATAAATCTGAGTGCTTGTACTCAAGAGGGGAGCACTTTGAGTATTCTGACTGGCTATTGAGAACGGTAACTGATGAGTTTTCCGAATGTGAATACACGTTAGAACAATTGTTTTCAATGTTATAAAAAATCGGCATGAAATGATGTCAAGTCTAATTATAAAGACAAAATGTTTTCAATTTAATGAACGAAAAATAAATCTCATTTGGAAAAAAATTATCAGCGCAGTAGAATTTAAATTACACAACATCAGACACTAAATATTTCATTTATAGTGATAGTACTAAAATTCACACATCTTATCTTTGCCAATTGCCTTAAATATTTCACGACAAAAACCCCAACCTCGTTGAATAGGGTTAATTCACAATTTAAAGCAGCTCTAAAAGCAAAAGTAAACAAAAATGCAATAAATACATCTATGAATTTCAGAACGATGTCATCATATATAAAACCTTTGTGAAATATTATATGCAACTTAGTGTCAAGATTAAAAAAACAACCCCAAACCAAAAACACTGATATTAAAAAATGCATACCTACTGCCTGCATAACATACCCCGGAAATTTCTTATAATATAACTCACAAACCTGCGGGCGAAATAATACAATACAGTGAACAGTTCATCGTCCTTATAAAGCCTGAATTGCCGGCGATGTCTAGCCCTTCCGGCACCAAAAAGAAGATCAAACTATCAAGATCACGGGGAGTAAATTCACTCTTACATTTCCAGATAGAAATAATATATGCATATTAATTAACGCAACCTTAAGCCCTTTCATAATTAATTTATTGCATAGCCGGTTGAGGATGCGTTCGTAATTACAGTGGTGCTAGTTGATAGCCTCTAAGGTTGAGATAAAATTAAATTGGGGGGGGGGGTATGGATATCTGACCAACTCTTAAGCTCACTTAAACACAGGGTACCTCGCGCTGAAATATAAAAAATACCATCAATGAGTAAACATTGAAAATATGCACCTCACTTTAATTAATGAAGGGCACTTTAGTTAGCGCCCCATTTAACCAGAAGGCCTTTTAAATGACTTTGCCACATAAATATTAGCATTAATATTTATAATAATGGCGCGTGATCTTTTTTTCGCTATTTCAAGTAAGATGTAAGCCAGCCAAGTCCCTCTTCGGTACGACCACGAGGATGATACTCGCAACCGATCCATCCTTCATAGCCGACTTCATCCAGAAGGTCGAACAGGTAAGGATAATTGATCTCACCCTCATCCGGTTCGTGCCGGTGCGGGGCTGAGGCGATCTGGATATGACGATAACGTCCGGCATTTTCGCGAATCAGGTTGCTGAGATTACCGTCCACCATTTGGGCATGGAACAGATCCAGCTGCATGAACACGTTCGGTCGATCAATACGCGCCATCAACTCCAGAGTCTGGAACTGGCTGGAATAGAGATAATTTGGTCTGGTTATCGGATTTAAGGCTTCCAGCAGCAAACCGACACCATGAGGGGAGAAGCGATCCGAAGCGTAATGCATATTACGCACAAACGTCTCTTCGTAATCAGCGCGATCTGCACCGTTGGGTACTTTCGCCGCCATCACATGCACATTGGGACAGCCCAGCGCTAGCGCATACTCGAGCGCATCATCAATATGTGCGCGAGCCTCTTCTTCGCGACCAGGTATCGCCGTCACACCCCACTCCCCGTCCTGCACGTTACCGGCTGCAGTATTGAATAGCACCAGTTCCAGCTGATGTTTTTCCAGCTCGGCTTTGATCACTTCAGCCGGATAGTCATAAGGGAATAAAAACTCAACGGCGCGAAATCCGGCGTTAGCCGCCGCGGCAAAGCGTTCAATAAAAGGTAATTCTTCAAACAACAGAGTTAAATTGGCTGCAAACTTAGGCATCAGTAATTCCTCAATTCTGCCACTTCGTTATCGGTAAGATAACGAATTGAACGGTTACCAAGTGTGAACATGAGACGTGCGGTCTCTTCCAGTTCTTCAGTGTTATTCGCGGCTTCACGCAGCGACTTGCCCACCACTACCGGCCCATGATTAGCCAGCAGGAAGGCGTTGTATCGTGGGGCGAGTTCAGCAAGATTCTCTGCAAGGCGGTCATCACCAGGTTTGTAGTACGGCACCACTGGCACATCACCCACACGCATTACCACGTAGGGCGTGAAGGGCCGAATACAATTCCCGTGGTCAAGATCGTTAAGGCACGAAAGTGCGGTCAGATAGTGGCTGTGCAGGTGCACGACTGCTTTACAGTCTGTATTGTTAAGGTAAAGTGCACGATGAAACGCCACTTCCTTTGAAGGTTTGTCACCTGAAATCCACTCACCCTGCATCGTCACTTTTGACAGACGGTCGGCCTTTAATTCACCTAGGCAGGAACCGGTAGGCGTGGCCAGCAGGTTGCCATCTTCCAGCAGTAGCGACAGATTACCTGCAGAGCCGGTGGCGTAACCGCGCTGGAAAAACGACGCCCCAAGTTGCACCATCTCTTCACGTGCTTGTTGTTCAGTCATGCTGAAAACTCCGTTTGTGCGCGGGCAAAGAACTGCTCATCGCCAAAGTTGCCCGACTTCAGGGCCAGCGAAAGCGGCTGCTCGATGTCACGTACCCAGGGTACGCCAGGTGAGATCATAGGGCCGATATGGAACGCGGTGACGCCAAGGCTCTGTGCTACTACGCCTGAAGTTTCACCACCGGCGACGATAAAGCGCTGCCAGCCGCGTGATTTCAACTCACGGGTGACGGCAGCGAACAACTGCTCTACCGCCTCACTGCTGCGTGCTGCGCCGTGCTCCTGCTGAATTCCCTGTAACTGCTTTGCGTCTGCAGTGGCAAAGAGTAATGGGGCCAGAGGCTGCCCACTGTTTGCTTCAACCCAGTCACAGAGTTCCTGCGCGTAACCTTCAGGATTCTCAAGACAACGTTCAATCAGCACCTCATGCGATGGCGCTTGCTGGCGATATGCATGTACCTGTCGATTTGTCATTTGCGAGCAAGAGCCTGAAATCACCACTGCATGGTCGCCCTGTGGGCGACCTGCCTGTTCGGCATCCCTGTTCTGATTCTGAGAGGTCCAGGCTCGAGCAATACCTATCGCCAGGCCTGAGCCGCCGGTGACCAGAACTGCCTCCTTCAAAGCTTCGCCCTGAATCACCAGATGCTGCTCGTTAAGCGCATCCAGCACTACATAATTAATGCCCTGCCCCTTCAGCACGCCAAGCTGTTCACGGACGGCGTCAGCGCCTTTATCCAGTTGCGCAGCGTTGATTACGGCCGCCTTTCCTTTTGCCTGACGCATCATCAAGCGCACCAAATTGCTGTCGGTCATCGGCGTCACGGGATGGTGGCGCATGCCCGATTCGGACAGCAACTGATCGGCGACAAAAAGATAGCCCTGATATACCGTACGTCCGTTTACGGGGAGGGACGGTGAGATCACTGTTTGTGTTTCCCCCAACGCAGCCATCAGAGCGTCGGTTACCGGGCCAATGTTGCCGTGTTCAGTGCTGTCGAAGGTTGAGCAATATTTGAAGTAGAAACGGTTGCAGCCCTGCTGCTGTAACCATTGCAGTGCAGCGAGTGACAGGTCAATAGCCTGTTCTGCAGGACAAGAGCGTGACTTAAGACTGATCACAATCGCCTGCGCGCTCAAATCTTCATGGCTTTCCGGCACGCCATTAAACTGAATCGTCGGCAGACCGTTCTGGACCAGGAAGCTTGCGATATCCGTTGCACCGGTAAAGTCATCTGCAATCACACCCAAACGCATGGTTACTTCTCCTAGGCCTGTAGTTAGATATGTCGCTGAAAATTAATAATAATCGTGACACCATCATCAGCTATTTCCGGTGTTCATGGCTTCGGGCACAAATTGCAAGTTGAGGCGGCTTTTGTCGTGAACACTCAACTTCCCTATGTAAAATCAGTTCCGATTGAATCATGCTGATTTTCATAAGCTTCTGTTATTCACCGAATCACGTTTGTGAACCACAAAAAAATAAAATCTATAGATAGTGCCGGAGACTGCATGACACTGGGCATAAGTATGTGCTGCCAGTGTTAATTAAAGTTTAAAATTGTTCATCGATGTTATTTATGGACTAATTAACATCAAAATAATGTGTTCTAAATCACAAAATTGAATTGACGAACTTCTCCATTCACACTGATTAACAAGCCAAACCAATCAGAACAAAGCATTTTTATTGAAAATCTCTGTGATTTTACTGAGTAGTAAAATGTGCTGCGCGGAGGAAACTGATACTTTATAATGTGAAAAAATGGTAAATGAGGGGTGCCCTGTGATTCCAATTGAACGTCATCAACAGATTTTAACGCTTGTTGCTGAGCGTGGTGTGGTGAGCATTGCCGAGTTAGCTGAGCGTTTAGACGTATCGCATATGACTATTCGCCGGGATGTGCAGAAACTTGAAGAGCAAGGTGCGGTGCTTTCGGTCTCCGGTGGGGTACGCAGAACCGATCGTCTCGCGGCAGAGCCCTCGCATCTCGCCAAAACCAGCATGTATAGCAGTGAAAAGCTGGCCATAGGCCGCTCAGCAGCACGTCATATACCCCTGAATAGCTGCATTTATCTAGACGCAGGTACCACCACGCTTGCGCTTGCACGCGAACTGGTCAAGCGTGATGATTTATTGGTGGTGACTAACGACTTTGTGATCGCCCGGTTATTTATGGAAAGCAGCGGTTGCAAACTAATTCATACAGGGGGGACAGTTTGCCGAGAAAACCGCTCATGCGTCGGAGAAGCCGCAGCGCGTAGCCTGAGGATGCTGGCAATAGATATAGCCTTTATTTCAGCGTCTTGCTGGGGGCCGCGTGGTTTGTATACCCCAGATGAAGATAAAGTACCGGTAAAACTGGCAGCAAGTGAGGTCAGTAGTAAACGAGTATTACTGGGTGACAGTTCAAAATACAATAAGATTGCCACATACTTAGCTTTACCAATGGAGAAGTTTGATATTCTGATAACAGATACCGAGTTAAGTAAGTCAGGTCGCGAAACAATGAGTTCAGGCAACTGGGAATTAATATTGGCAAGCTAAGATCGGTGTGCCCAAAGTTTAATATAGTTATCCCTCATTTGTGCCGGTCATGTTCAGGTCTAGCTGCACATGCAATAGTTACCCTAAACACAGTAATCACAATCATGAAACCTGTACTGTGTCATTAGGGCCAATCCTGCCGGTTCGAACCGCATGCTTTCCCTTAAAAGACTTAGTGTTCAACCGGTAAGTCATTGCCTGAAATCACGCAAATTGTGGTCGCAAAAATGTTAAAAATTTTTAAGCTGTCTGCTTAAAAGTCCATGTTGACTGCTCTCGCCTGATCAACAGCATTCACATACCCACATGTTTAAATTTCTGATAAACAATAAAACCCTTCCTGAGTATTTGCTCAAACACTGACCTGCCCCCAGTATTAGATACAACCCTCAGTTAGTAATGTCGGTTGGTTTTTCTTCATTTTTCCCGTTTCGCCAGCGTGCTGCAAATTCAGACGGCGTCTGGTAATTCAGCGATGAATGTGGCCTGGACTCGTTATAGTCCTGCCGCCAGTAATTAATGATTTTCCGGGCATGGAGAATATCGCTGAACCAGTGCTCATTAAGGCATTCATCCCTAAAGCGTCCGTTAAAACTCTCAATAAATCCGTTCTGTGTTGGCTTACCCGGCTGGATAAGTCGCAGTTCTACGCCATGCTCAAAAGCCCACTGGTCGAGCGCACGGCAGGTAAATTCCGGGCCCTGATCGGTTCTTATCGTTGCCGGATAGCCACGAAACAGCGCGATGCTGTCCAGAATACGCGCGACCTGAACGCCTGAAATACCGAAAGCAGCGGTGATCATCAGACACTCCTTCGTGAAATCATCCACGCAGGTCAGGCACTTAATCCGGCGGCCGCTGGCAAGTGCATCCATGACAAAATCCATCGACCATGTCAGGTTCGGCGCATCCGGGCGGAGAAGCGGAAGCCGCTCAGTCGCCAGCCCCCTACGGCGTCGCCTGCGTTTTACACCCAGACCGTTAAGGTGATAGATGCGGTAAACCCGCTTGTGGTTGACGTGAAGGCCCTCCCGACGTAATAACTGCCAGATGCGCCGGTAACCAAACCGGCGACGTTCAAGTGCCAGCTCTGTGATACGCAAAGACAGTTGCGCGTCAGCAGCCGGACGCTGAGCCGAATAACGGCAGGTTGAAAGGGACAGACCAGCCAGCCTGCAGGCACGACGTTGCGACAGACCCGTTGTCTCACACATGACTTCCACGGCTTCCCGCTTCTGGTCTGTCGTCAGAACTTTCGGCCCAGAGCCACCTGAAGCGCCTCCTTATCCAGCATGGCTTCAGCGAGCAGCTTCTTGAGTCGGGCATTCTCCTCTTCAAGTGACTTGAGCCGCTTCACTTCGGGGACTTCCATGCCGCCAAACTTCTTGCGCCAGGTGTAGAAGGTAGCGTCTGAAATAGCATGCTTGCGGCAGAGTTCCCGGGCCGAAACCCCGGCTTCGGCCTCGCGGAGAATATTGATGATCTGTTCGTCGGAAAATCGCTTCTTCATGGGGATGTCCTCATGTGACTTATGAAGACATTACTAACATCGCGGTGTATTAATCAACGGGGAGCAGGTCAACACAATATCAGCGCCTATTCAGAGCTTGCCAGAACAAGCAATTTTCATCGTTAGCTTCACAGGTTCATTACGCCCACGCATGTTATTAAATGATAATTATTGATTTAAATTGTGACGAACAACTCAGATCTTAACTCTAAGCGCAGGTAGCCTAACAAAAATTAACAAAGCCTCACGACCTATGCTCCCGGTCGCCTGATGGATGTTCAGCCTGACGTTGTCTTTGTCGGTTGGAAACAGGAGCTTCATTTGATTCTTCCCTACATGAAGGATGACGTTATGAATGTACAAACATCAGTTCAGCCGCTTAGCAGCCATATCACCGATCGGGAAGAAAATGCCTGGAGGCGCGCAGTCTGGCGTATCCTACCGATTTTGATGATCAGTTATATTTTTGCTTACCTTGATCGTATCAACGTCGGCATTGCGAAGCTGCAAATGTCCAGCGACCTGGCCTTTTCTGAAACTGTTTATGGCTTGGGAGCCGGCATTTTCTTTATCGGCTTCTTCTTTTTCCAAATCCCCAGCAATATCATCCTGCAAAAATTTGGTGCACGTCGTTTGCTGGCTGCGCTGCTGGTTTGCTGGGCAGTTATTGCTCCGCTGACTGCTTTGGTTTCGACCCCCTTCCAGTTTTACGCTGTGCGTTTCATGTTGGGTCTGACTGAATCTGGTTTTTACCCGGGCGTAATCCTCTATCTCTCTTTCTGGTTCCCCTCATACCGTCGTGGAAAAATGTTTGCTCTGTTCGCCGCTGCAGTTCCGCTTTCGGGATTACTTGGCGGACCGCTTTCAGGCTGGATCATGGAGCATTTCCATAATATGCATGGCCTTGCTGGCTGGAAGTGGCTGTTCATCCTCCAGGGCACGCCGTCGTTATTAGTTGGTTTGGTCGTACTGAAGCTGCTGCCCGATCGTATTAATGATGCTAAATGGCTTAGTGCGGATGAAAAAGCGATCATGAACGCACGTGTTAAGGAGGACGCCGTTGACGATACAACAGTTGAACAGGCAAGCCTGGGCACGGTTCTGCGCAACGGAAAACTTTGGCTGTTAACCCTGATTTACTTTTGCCTTATCGCGGGCTTTTATACTGTCAGTTTCTGGTTACCGACGCTTGTTCGTAATGCCGGGGTTAAAGATGTCTTCACAGTAGGCATGCTCACAGCCATTCCTTATGCTGCGGCCATATTCACAATGATTGTTGCATCCAGGAGTGCGGATAAACATCGTGAGCGCCGCTGGCATCTGGCCGTTATAGCTGTCATGAGCGGCGTAGGCATGGTTATCTCCGCGCTTTATGCAGATAACCTTTGGATCGCAATGTTCGGTCTGACTTTGGGTGCTGCTGGTGGCTTAAGTACACTTCCACTTTTCTGGAGTCTGCCTACCGCATTCCTTGGCGGTACGATGGCCGCTGTAGGTATTGCTCTGATTAACTCTATTGGCAATCTGGCAGGTTTTGTTGCCCCTTATCTGATGGGCATACTGTCAGATCTTACTCATTCAACGCTAACAGGTATGCTTATTATTTCCTGCACGCTGTTTGTAGGTGCCGCGGCAATCTTCCTGATCCCAGGTCGCGTTGTTAACCGCTAATTCTTACGAGGTAGATTATGAATATTGTCATTACGGGTGCTGCCGGATTTCTGGGTAAGAAACTGGTTAAGGCCTTACTAAAAAAAGGCTCGCTTCTTAACCGTGAAGGTCAATCAAAGCAAATTTCACAGATTACTGCTTTTGATATCGCACCTCTCACAGGCATTAGTGACCCGCGTTTAAATGTAGTCTGCGGTGATATCAGTAACCCTGAAGAACTGGCTAATCTGATTAACGAAAACACCGACAGCGTATTTCATCTGGCGGCAATAGTATCCGGACAGGCAGAGCAAAATTTCGAACTCGGAATGAAAATCAACGTAGATGCGGCGCGGCAGATTATGGAGCGCATGCGTGCTCTGCCGCAGTGCATACGTCTGGTCACCACCAGCTCAGTGGCAGTATTTGGTGGCAATCTTCCGGAAAAGGTCCCTGATGATCAAGTCTGGATGCCACAAAGTTCTTATGGCACACAGAAAGCAATGAATGACCTTCTGCTATCGGATTACAGTCGTCGCGGGTTCCTGGATGGTCGTAGCCTGCGTATGCCAACTATTGTTGTACGTCCGGGTAAACCTAATGCAGCAGCATCGAGCTTCGCCAGCGGGATCATCCGCGAACCGCTGAACGGTGAAGAGGCCAATTGTCCCGTCAGTACTGATACACGTCTTTGGCTTATGTCGCCAGATAAAGCCGTATCTGCACTGGTACGTGGGCATGAACTTGATAATAAAGAGCTGACTCAGGGTCGGGTCATCAACCTTTGTGGTCTTTCCGTAACGGTGGAAGCGATGATTGGCTCACTGCGACGTATTGCTGGTGATGAGGTCGTCTCACGAATCAGCTTTACACCTGATCAGGCAATCATGCACATTGTTAACTCATGGCCGGGTGATTTCCATGCAGATTACGCGCGCCATCTGGGATTTGAAGCTAATGGTTCTTTCGATGAGATGGTCGAGGAATATTTAAAAGAGAAAAATGCTATCGCCTGATGTCATCTTTTTGTGCAGTAATTCCTATCTGAAATTACTCATCAGATAAACGAACCGCTTTTGCTGAAGCCCAGTTACAACCCTACCCCGGCTGCTAAACATCAGCCGGGGTTTTTATTTATCTTAAGATGTAGAGAGCCTCAATTAGCAGGCATCAACAGTGAAGTGCTATCAGGAAGGAATTCTGACAGTCGTTCCGATAAGTGCGTCTACCAGTGTTTCAACCGGCGTGAGCAAATCAACTTCAGTACCCGGGGCATGAATAGAAATAACGAGACTGTACGGTGCCTCTGAATCAAACCGGTTTAATCCCTGACGACTCCGCCACCAGCCCTGCCCAGGATATACCGCCAGGTAACCGCAGCTTGCCAACTCTGCTGCTGTGCCGGTCCAGATATCCTGATGAAGAGAGCCACGATGGCGTTGCAACATGCCCAGAGCCCAGTTGTCATCATTTCCTGCATAACGCTCCCCATCTGCTTCTGATGCGGCATTGATTCGGGTAATAAAGTCTTCATAACGCTCCAGTGGCCTCTTCATTGCAAAACGCAGACGATGCGAAGGGTAATGAAAACGGGACTTTTGTCCGCGAGCAGAGGGATTAGGCTCAATGAAATACGACAACGTCACGCGCATTTCAACCTGAGTATTTTGTAGCGCTTCAAGTGCTTCAACCGGCCAGGGCAATGCATGGAGATTCATGTCTTCAGTTTTCACCCTATCCTTTGTTTTGCTATAGGGCTTAAGTCTGCTTTCCTCAACCAGCGTCAGGCTGTTATTAACGCTCCATCGCGCAAGGTCAGGATCGGGGACTCCCCAGCCGCAGTGCCTGATTAAATTTACGAATCCTGTCTGCGAGTTCGCAGGGAACATTCTCAACATTTCTGGAGTCCAGCGTGCCGAATGAGTAATGAGTGCACGGATCGTTTCCGGACGATACTCTGGATAGAGCGCCATCAAATCCGCGGCCATTCTTGCGCACAGAGCTGAAGCTGCACTGGTGGCATTGGTGGTCCAGTAAAGCCGACGCAGAGGGTCACGGGCTGTTGTAAGTAACTCAAGCTCGGCAAAATTACTGGCCTCAACACCATCAGTAGCAGCATTCCCGCCTTCGAAGACGACATCAGGTTTAAGCGGCCACTCTCTGTCCCATCCAGAAGACGTTGTAGAGAATGGACTGAGTCCACCCTCGGCAGCAATCGCTTTAAAGTTACCGTAAGTCAGTTCGACTTTTCTGGTAAAGGCGCCCACTGTCAGTGCATTCCATGACTGACCTGGATCGTGTATCTGATTAAGAGCTTGACCATCAGGATAAAGAAGCCAGTGCTGATCATTGAATATATTCCCCGCTGAAAGAACAAATAGCCGGGGTAACGGTTTATCTGCGTCAGCATCTACTGCCAGCCTGTCTACGACTGAAGACCAGGCCGATGGCCGTCCGTAATTACGGTAATATGTTGATGTCACTGCTGAGCTGAAGACACGACGCCTTGCGCCGTTAAAAATTTCCGGTCGTGATACTGCTTCGCCAAAAAGGTAAGCGTGTTGCTTGTCGTCGCCCATATTTCCGTCCTGACCAGTAGTCAGTTTTACCGATTCAAGTCGGTGATAGAGCGTCACAGGATGCTCGGATGAAAGCACCTCAGTCAGATCGCCATATAAGGCGAGCCCCGCCATTCCTGTACCGTGATTTCCCCTGTCGTCTGTTCCCCAGTCAGCATTGATCGTATGCATATCTCCTTCACTCAGTATTGGTGCAAGCAATGGATGTGCCCGGTTAACACCTGTATCCAACAGGCATACATGTGGAACAGCATCGCCCTCTTCAGGTGCAGTGAAATTAACAATCAGATCATCGGCCCACAGGCGTTGCTCAACCATAGGCATATTTGTGAAAAAAGTTGCGGTATCTTTCGCGCGTTTAAGCTCGGCAACACAGTTGAGCATCATTGCACTTGCAGAAAACATGGCTTGGGAACCATACATCCAGGTCACCGTTCGCTCAGGGAACTCAACGCTATGTTCGCTGGCCGTGCAGAGTGTTGAGGTGGCAAAAAGGCGGAAATCATGCAGCACAGCCTGTCGATCACCTTTTACCGGCAGCCATACTTCCCACCAAAAGGGTTCCCTTTCATTTTCAGGAAGCATGTTTGGCTCGTCCGTCCATAGAGAGCGGATTGTAGCTAAACGGATATCAGAAAGGGTATCAATCAGCTTTCGGTTTGAATCGCCACGGATAATCTAGACACTTCCGAGTCGTTGATAATACTGCTTTTCATATTCTGTCGGTGACATCTGATTGCTCGAACCATGCCGACGCTTACTGTTATAAAACATTTCGATGTAATCAAAAATATCGCTGCGGGCTTCTTCCCGCGTTCCGTAGATCTTTTTCTTTATCCGTTCGCGTTTCAGCAACTGGAAAAAGCTTTCTGCAACCGCATTATCGTGACAGTTACCGCGACGGCTCATGCTCCCCTCCAGGCCGTGTGCTTTTAGGAACGACTGCCACTCATGGCTTGTGTACTGACTGCCCTGGTCCGAGTGAACCAGCACCTGTTTTTGGGGATTACGCCGCCATACAGCCATCAGCAGTGCGTTCAGGACAATGTCCTTTGTCATCCGGGATTGCATTGACCAGCCGATAATTTTGCGTGAGAACAGATCAACAACCACAGCAAGATACAGCCAGCCTTCGTGGGTCCTGACGTAGGTTATGTCCGTTACCCAACGCTTATCCGGAGCATCCGGATTGAACTGTCGCTGGAGCCTGTTGGGCGATACGATACTGGCCTCGCCTTTGCGTGCCCGCGGGCTACGGTACCCGACCTGAGCCTTTATCCCGGCACGATTCATCAGTCGCCAGACTCTGTTCACTCCGCACTGTTGCCCGCTATCCCGCAAGTCCAGATGGATCTTGCGATAACCATAAACGCAACCGGACTCCAGCCAGAACTGTTTGATCTGTCCCGTCAGTCTCAGATCTACTTGATGGCGCTGAGAATACGGTTGCTTAAACCAGGCGTAAAAGCCACTGGGATGAACATCCAGCACCCTGCAGAGCAGACGAACAGGCCAGCAACGGGAGTTGTCACGAATAAAGGCGTACCTCAGTCGGACAGCTTTGCGAAGTACGCCGCGGCTTTTTTTAATATATCCCGTTCGTCAGTAACCCGCTTCAACTCCTTCTGGAGTCGGCGGATCTCGGCCTGAGCATCTGACTGTTCTTTATTAGTGGATGAGTCCGGACCGTACTTCTTTATCCAGGCGTAAAGGCTGTGGGTGGTGATATCGAGACGTGTTGCAACGCTGGAAACAGAATGACCGCGATCAATAGCCTGTTTGACTGCTTCAATTTTAAACTCTTCGGGATAACGTTTACCGCTCATGGGCACCTCTCTTTAAGTCATCTTAAATGACTCCGAGGTGTCTGTTAAACCCGTGGCGATTCAACATGATCAGCGCAAGCACGTCTCAGATGTCCAAACGGTACGGATTTATATATGTTGACCAGGATGATATGGGGAACGGAACACTAAAACGCTCCCGTAAGAAAAGCTTCCACTGGTATAAAAGAGTCATCGCCACGAACGGAAAAGACCTCAGTAGTTAACACAGCACAGCCCTGGCAGCACTGTGCTGTCAGGGCGTCTCATAATTCCGCGCGGAGACCTCCCGGCCCTACTGTGCATTATTCCCGGGTACGGTCTTTCACCCAACGGCGGTATAATGCCGGATTCATACCGGTCATCCGGCTGAAGACCCTCCTGAAACTGCCCTCATCCGCGTAACCTGCATCAGCTGCGATCTGCTTTATGGTTTTAGCGGATGTTTCAAGTGCCAGCCTTGCCATTTCACACCTGATCCTGTCGATAAACTGTTTCGGTGACTCGCCTGTTTCCGCCTTTATACGCCTGTGAAAGGTTCGCTCCGAAATGGCAAGGCGCCGGCACAGCTCTCTTGTGGTAAGCAGCGTTGATGCTTCCTGCCTTATAAAAAATTCTGCACCGGGCAGAATACTGTCCGGCCGGCTGAGGTGCGCGGTGGGCATATAAACAGCCCTTGCGGGAGGCGTTGTATCCACTACAGCAAATTCTGCTGCAATGCGCGCAGCCTCCGTCCCCTCAAGCTGACGCACAACGTATAAGGCCACATCAATCCATGAAAGCGGCCCGCCAGCCGTAACTATACGGTTATCCTCAGTCAGAGCATTGCCCCAGATGGCGTTTGCCCGGGGGTAACGGCGCTTGAGCTCATCGTACAGCCACCAGGTTGTCGTACATTTTCTGCCGTTGAGCAGCCCCGCCTCGCCCAGCATAAACACTCCGCTGCACGAGCCACAAGCCAGGGCGCCATGCACGTACTGTTGCCGTATCCATGACGCTATGCTGCCCAGTTTACCGAGCTGTGGCGGCGTGTTTGATGCATCGGGTACAAACCCGGGGATCAGAACCGCATCGCATGATTTGATATCTGCCAGTGCCGCATCGGCGGTCAGTAACCGCCCGCTTCCGTCGGTCACTGGCTGCCCGTCCGGACTTGCTGTCATGATATCAAAGGGTGACGGCTCCTTGCGAGCAGCTGATATGGCTCTTCCGGCAAGAGAGAACATATCAGCCAGCCCGGTATAGCCTGAAGCAAGGCATCCCGGGGAAGCAATAATGACTATCTTTTTCATCTCAGTCCTGTAATTGGCCGAAAAAGCCGGTTTAATGGCAGATTCGCCACAGTGCCATGTTGCCTAACCCTGATACAATAATTCTCGTAAGAAAGCCATGATTATTACAACAGGAGAAAGAAACAATGAGTACAACAGCAGGACTGATTTCATTTAAAGCGAGAGAAGGAAAAGGCGCTGAAGTAGCAGAGCGCATAGCCGCTGCTTTGCCTCATGTTAATGCAGAAGAGGGCACCACTCACTGGCTGGTGATCCGCTCAGAAACGAGTCCTGAAACGGTTTTCCTTGTAGATCTGTTCAGTAGTACAGACTCAAGGGAACTCCATATGTCCGGTGAAGCAGCTAAACAAATATTCGCTACCGTACCCGCTCTGCTGGCAGAAGAGCCACACATTCATCCTGCGGTTTTGATTGCGGCAAAAGGTATTTAATTCGCTACGTTGGACTGACCCCACGCCTGTAGACAAATCCTGTCCTCACGACGAGGCCTGTTCGAAGGCCTCCGGACTGACGCCGCCGAGATGACTGTGGCGCCGGGCCCGGTTGTAGAACACTTCAATGTAATCGAAGATATCTGACGGACGGCTTCTTCCTTAAATTCAGGTGTAAATCGTGGTGCGCCCATACGCTCCTCCTATACTCAAACTATAGGGCAGGATCGTCTACCGGGGCGGGGTCAGTCCAGTCAATCGACGACACCATTTCGATAGTCCGCTCCTATCTCCGTTAACTCTGCCAGGCAGATGTCTGATGGGGTCTTAAACTGTAATGAAAGGAAATGACATATAAAATCACGTGCAGCTGTTGCATCTGGACCTGGTAAGCCGCTTGAGATCGTTGAGATTGATGTGGAACCACCTCGTAAACGTGAAGTTCTGGTAAAAATAACCCACACCGGCGTCTGTCATACCGATGCATTTACCTTGTCTGGTGACGATCCGGAAGGTGTCTTCCCGGCGGTTCTGGGGCACGAAGGTGCCGGCGTTGTTGTGGAAGTGGGTGAAGGCGTCACTAGCGTTAAACCTAGCGACCATGTTATTCCGCTTTACACCGCAGAATGTGGCGAATGTCTGTTCTGTAAATCCGGCAAAACTAACCTGTGTATCTCTGTTCGTGCTAAGCAGGGTAAAGGACTCATGCCTGATGGCACCACCCGTTTCTCTTACAAAGGTCAGCCGCTTTTCCACTATATGGGCTGCTCCACCTTCAGTGAATATACCGTTGTCGCTGAAGTGTCTTTAGCCAAAATCAATCCGCAGGCGAATCATGAGCATGTTTGTCTTCTGGGTTGCGGTGTTACGACAGGTATCGGGGCAGTACACAATACCGCCAAAGTACAGCCGGGTGACTCGGTCGCTATTTTTGGCTTGGGCGGCATTGGCCTTGCAGCGGTGCAGGGTGCACGTCAGGCAAAAGCGGGGCGTATCTTTGCCATCGATACCAACCCTGAGAAATTTGAACTGGCCCGCTCATTCGGGGCAATAGACTGCATTAAACCGAAAGGCTATGACAAACCTATCCAGGACATTCTCATTGAGCTGACTGGCTGGGGTGTTGACCACACGTTTGAGTGTATCGGCAATGTAAACGTCATGCGTTCTGCGCTTGAATCCGCGCACCGCGGCTGGGGTCAGTCAGTTGTCATTGGTGTCGCAGGCGCCGGTAAAGAGATCTCCACGCGCCCGTTCCAGCTGGTCACCGGTCGTGTATGGAAGGGCTCTGCTTTTGGTGGTGTTAAAGGCCGACCCAGCTTCCTGGCATGGTAGAAGACGCCATGAAAGGTGAGATCGATCTGGCGCCTTTCGTGACCCATACTATGGGTCTGGATGACATCAATGAAGCCTTCGACCTGATGCACGAAGGTAGATCTATTCGTACGGTGATCCACTACTGATCACCGGATCCCTGACGTACTTCCAGGGAGCACTGGCGTGGTGGTTCTGGAAGATTATTCATCTGTATTTTTTAATTGGTACCCGACATGGTACCACCGGGCCCAGCTTCAGCAATCTGTTTCCGGTCACACAAACGCTTTTTTCGACGGGCTTTCTGATCGAGCGGTCCGGCACACCAGATACCGTCACAAGAGGTGGCCTTATTAAGAGCGGACACACCTAACACAGGAAATTCTATGGCAAAGAAACTTTTCGGCTATCATCCTATCCTGACTGACGACAGCAATTCAGTTGTGATTCGCGGTGCTCGCGAGAACAACCTTAATGAGGTGGATGTTTCCATTCCGCGCAACGCATTGGTTGTTTTTTCGGGTGTGTCAGGCTCGGGTAAGTCTTCACTGGCCTTTGGAACCATTTATGCTGAGGCGCAACGGCGCTACTTTGAATCGGTTGCCCCTTACGCTCGTCGCCTCATTGATCAGGTCGGGGTTCCGGATGTGGATGCCATTGACGGACTACCGCCAGCCGTTGCGCTTCAGCAACAACGCGGTGCCAGTAACGCGCGCTCCTCTGTCGGCAGCGTGACCACCTTATCCAGTCTGGTGCGAATGATGTACTCACGGGCGGGCGCTTATCCTGCCGGACAACCGATGCTGTATGCCGAGGATTTTTCTCCCAACACGCCGCAGGGGGCATGCCCTTCTTGCCATGGTCTGGGCCATATCTATGAGGTAACTGAAACACTGATGGTGCCCGATCCCTCACTTAGTATCCGTGAAAGGGCTATTGCTTCCTGGCCCCCGGCCTGGCACGGACAGAATCTGCGGGATATTCTGGTGACGCTGGGGTATGACATCGACACTCCCTGGAAAAATCTGCCAGCGGAGGACCGTCAGTGGATCCTTTTTACCGAAGACACCCCCACGGTACCGGTTTTCCCGGGACTGAGTCCGGAAGATACGCGCGAAGCCGTCAGGAAAAAAATGACGCCGGGTTATATGGGGACCTTCACCGGGGCACGTCGTTATGTGCTACATACCTTCGCCAGCACGCAAAGCGCGTTGATGAGAAAACGAGTCTCCCGTTTTATGGAAGGCAAGCTGTGTCCGGTCTGTCACGGGAAAAGACTGAAGTCAGAATCATTGTCCGTCACCTTTGCCGGTGTGGACATTGGTGAATTTATGCAGATGCCCTTAGACCAGCTGGCGGAATTGCTCCTTCCAATCTCCCGGGGGGATTTCAGTGCCCACCACGCCGGCGCAGATGCCGACAGGGATATCACCCGTCGGGATCTGACAGAGCGTGCTGCATCCGGAAAAGCGGTCCATTCCGATAACGCCGATGTCTGCCGGACATCGGCGTTATCGGAAGAGAAACGACTGGCGGCACAACGGCTGACCGGTGGTGTCATGGCCCGGTTGTATCAGTTGCAGAAGCTGGGGCTGGGTTATCTTACGCTGGACAGAGCAACCCCAACTCTATCTGCAGGAGAGCTTCAGCGACTGCGTCTTGCCACGCAACTCAGTTCGATGCTGTTTGGTGTGGTCTATGTTCTTGATGAACCGTCTGCGGGTCTGCACCCCTCAGACAGTAAAGCGCTTTACGATGCGCTTGAGAACCTTCGTGATGCCGGCAACTCGGTGTTTGTCGTTGAACATGATCTTAACCTGATGCGACGGGCGCAATGGCTTGTTGATGTGGGACCGTCGGCTGGTGAACAGGGAGGACATGTTCTCTACAGTGGTATTCCTGAAGATCTGAAAGCCGTCACCCAATCTCGTACCGCGCGTTATTTATTTGATGAAGTCCGGCCACCACAATCTTTTGCCCGTATCCCATCCGGGTGGCTGAAACTGCAGGGGATCCATCGCCACAATCTTAAGTGGATCGATGTTGATATTCCTCTGGGTGTGCTGACAGCCGTGACGGGAGTCTCTGGCTCCGGTAAATCCAGTCTGATTGCCCAGGCCTTACCGGAACTGGTGCTTTCTTCACTTGGCGGTGAGCCAGAAGACGTGCTTTCCGAAGCCAGCGACGCTGAGGGGCCATCCGTAACGGAGAAAACGTACGGTACTCTGACCGGTGATACCGGACTGGTAAAGCGTCTGGTTCAGGTTGACCAGAAACCGATAGGCAGGACCCCCCGTTCAAACCTGGCGACATATACCGGGTTGTTTGATCCTGTTCGTAAGCTCTTTGCCGGAACGACTGACGCCAAACTCCATCATTACGATGCGGGTCAATTCTCTTTCAATGTGGCAAAAGGCCGCTGTGCAACCTGTGAAGGTGAAGGATTCGTCAGCGTGGAGCTGTTGTTTATGCCGAGCGTGTATGCACCGTGCCCGACCTGCCATGGCGCGCGGTATAACCGGGATACTCTCAGGATCTGCTGGCAGGACAAAAATATCGCGGAGGTCCTGCATATGACGGTGGATGAAGCCAGTCAGTTCTTTGCGACTGAAGAACCAGTGGCTCGTCCCCTCCGTCTGCTGAGTGAAATTGGTCTGGGCTACCTGCGTCTGGGACAACCAGCAACCGAGTTATCCGGAGGGGAGGCGCAAAGGATCAAGCTGGCAACCGAACTACAACGTAGCCAACGTGGCCACACGTTGTATATCCTAGATGAACCGACAACCGGCCTGCATGCTTCAGACGCCGACCGCCTCCTTGTGCAGCTGCAGCGGCTTGTTGATGCAGAAAATACGGTGATAATGATTGAACACGATATGCGGGCGGTTATTCAGGCAGACCAGGTTATCGACATCGGTCCTGGAGCGGGACATGAGGGAGGACGCCTAGTTGCCGCAGGAACTCCCGAACAGGTATCGCAGGTCAAAGAAAGCCGTACCGCACAGTATATTGCCAGGGAACTCTCACGGAACGGTTAAAAAGGGCTGTGTCGTCATTGTGTCAATGGCGGCACATTCCCGGCGTGTTCTGTATCAGTAATCTCCCGCAGGTATAATTTCAGCGCATCCCACTGGTTCAGCGCGTACGCGAACGCCTTCGACAGCTCCGAGTGCCGTGACAGCGTTTTCTGCTTTTCACGCAGCCAGCCCTCCAGCGCGGTCAGCAGCGGTACCGCTTTTTCCTGCCGAATGGCCAGCCGTTCCGCCGCGCTTTTGCCCCGGATGCCCGCCTCGATGCCATACAGCTCGCCGATACGGCACAGCGCTTCGGTCGTGGTGTCAGAGGGCGTCCGCACGTGCACGTCCGCCTGCAACACCCCGCTGAACCCCGTAAGATGCGACTGCGGATGTGTAACGCTGGCGTGATAGAAATTTTAAGTCAGTCATCAGGTGTCCACCTAATTAGGGGTCAGTTTGGATATCGAAAATTATTGTACGTTAAGGTTATTTTTTGACCTCTCTACTTTAGCGGGCCTCAGCCGACGAAACTTACCGGAAGCCGGTATCCGGTTGCTTTTCCAGATATAATCGCCTGTCAGATTGATGTGCTCCCAGCCTAACGGCGACAAATGCGACAACAGTTGTTCGTTGATCTTTAGTCCCTTACGCTTCAGGGCATCGATCGCCCTTCCATATACACAGTATTCCACAGCGAGATCGCAGCCGTCAGAAGCGTCAGACCACTGGCGCGATAGCTCTGATTTTCCGGTTTTCTGTCCCTGATTTCTCCCAGTCGGTGCAGGAATACCGCACGCGCCAGCGCGTTACGGGCTTCACCTTTATTCAGTCCCGCCTGTACCCGCCGACGCAGCGCAGGATCGCGGAACCAGTCGAGCATAAACAGCGTTCGCTCAATGCGGCCAATTTCTCTCAGTGCCTTTGCCAGGCCATTTTGTTTAGGATAGCTGGCCAGTTTTTTTAGCATCAGGGATGCTGTCACGGTTCCCTGCTTTATCGAAGTCGCCAGACGCAGCACTTCACGCCAGTGAATTTCGATCTCTTTCAGATTCAGGCTGGTCGTGGATATCAGTGACTGAAGCGCCGTGTACTGCTCCGCTTTCCCTTTGATAAACAGCTTTTTGTCGTGGAGATCCCTGATTCGCGGACAGAACGCAAACCCCAGCAGATGCATCAGGGCAAAGACATGATCGGTGAAACCCGCGGTATCGGTGTAAACGGGCTGTATTGATCCGATATATGGGTATAAAACTGTCGTCCGGGCTCCTGCCCATATTTCGGGTTAACCTGCCCTGCGTAGCGGCCTGAGCTGCCAGTTCTGAAATTCTGTCCATCTGATGATGAGGTTGTCCCGTCTCCCCAGAATGCCGCTAACGGCCGTTTTCCCTGCGCATTCACCAGCTCTGCAAGGGCGGCTGAATAGGTTTCGTCACGGATGTACCATGCCTGAATATCTTCGAGCGAGGATTTGGTGCTCCTGGGCAGGCTTCAGCCATTTTGGTCAGGCCAAGATTGATGCCATCCGCAAGAATGGTGGTGAGAAGCAGGCGGGTATCGGGACGGGCGATGTCATTTTTTATATGCGAAAAATGTCGGGTAAACGTTGTCCAGCTGTTTACCTCGTCGAGAATTTCCGTGATTTTAGGGCGCGGTAGCATGCTGTAAACCAGCTCTGCCAGCGGTGAAACCTGCACCGGAACGCAGTTATCCAGCGGAGAGACTTTTACACCTTTGTCAGATATTTCCACATCGGGTAATTCACCAAGGGCAGCCATGGCATTGACCTCTTCAAACCTAGACTGAAGCAGGGTCATACGGCTGGTGATGTACTCATGATAATCAGCAGATACAGGCAGTGGCAGCGCCGGTGTGAGTTTGTCAAAGTCCTTTTCGGGAATGAGGTAATCATCGAAGTTTTTGTAGCGGCGTGAGCCTTTAACCCAGATGTCCCCGGAGCGCAACGCCCCTTTAAGCTCGCTGAGCGCACAGAATTCATAGTACTGCCGGTCAATACCCGTCGGTGTAATCACCACTTTGCGCCAGCTTTCAGGGACAAACTCAAGCGATGCTGTCGCCGGAACTTTACGTGACTGATTCCGGTACATATCCTTGATCACAACCAGGGCATCAGCCAGAGGTTGCGCTGCCGGGATGGCGACTAACTGTAAAGCGGACAACATGCGCGGGGCATATTTCCGTAATGTGCTGTATTGATCGGGCAAAAGAGATGCTGGAGCAGTTTGTCCAGGAACGGGGGCATAAAATCGCCAGCTACTATCGGGAGAACATCAGCGGGACAAAACTTGACCGCCCGGAGCTGGGGCGCTTACTGATGGACAGTCATCACAATGATATTTTGCTGGTCGAGCAGATAGACCGTCTGACACGTCTCAGCAACAGCGACTGGATGACGCTGAAAAAGCAGATAGAACAACACGAGCTGCGGATTGTCAGCCTGGATGTTCCCACCTCATGGCAGACATTGTCAGATAAAGACCCTTCGCAGGCTGATCCGATCACCCGCGCAGTGATCACCGCCATCAACAATATGCTTATCGACCTGATGGCCGCAATGTCACATAAGGACTGGCTGAGCCGTCGCCAGCGCCAGAAACAGGGCATTGAACGGGCACATACGCTGGGTAAATACCAGGGCAAACAGGCAGACCAGGAACGGCATCAAAAGGTAATTTACTACCGGCAGGTAAAGAAACTAAGTATCAAAGAAACGTCTGAGGCCACCGGTTACAGCACATCCCAGGTCTGCAGGATTCAGGCCCTGTACAGGGCCAGGAATTAAGCACATTTTCTGTGGAAAGAAATTAAATCACCCGAACAACCTTAGTCTGTTTGCATGGTAAGCAATGTGCTCGCCAATGAAACTGGAAATGAAATAATAGCTGTGGTCGTATCCAGTATGATATCGGAACGACGCATTGACGTTCATCTCATTGCATACTCTCTCAAGGATTTTGGTGCGCAGTTGCTCTTCATAAAAGGCGTCACTCAGCCCCTGATCAATGAAGATTTCTGGTAATTTTTCACCCTTTAAAATGAGGCTGACTGGATCGTAGGCTTCCCACGTTTTTCTGTTTTCACCCAGGTAAGCGCTAAATGCCTGTTGCCCCCATGGCACCTGAGAAGGCGATACTATCGGGGAAAATGCTGATACGCTCACATATTCACCAGGATTTCGCAGAGCCAGCACCAGAGCACCCAGCCCTCCCATAGAATGACCGGATATAGATTTTCTTGCCGTTGCAGGAAAATGATTCATGACGACATCCGGAAGCTCTCTGAGAATATAGTCATACATCCTGTAATGAACATTCCACGGCTGTTCCGTCGCGTTCAGATAAAAACCGGCCCCCTGGCCAAGATCGTAACTGTCGGCATCCGGGACATTATCACCCCGGGGACTGGTATCTGGGACAACAACGATGACGTTATGCCGGGCGGCATAATGCTGCATACCTGATTTGGTGATGAAATTCTGCTCAGTACAGGTCAGGCCCGACAACCAGTATAGTACCGGCAGTTTTTCTGTTACTGCTTTGGGAGGAAGATACACACCGAAATTCATTTCACAATTAAGGGATTGTGAATAATGCCGGTACACGTTTTGCCAGCCGCCAGAGCTGGCATGCTGCTCAATGAGTTCCATCAGCCGTTATCTCATGGTTATTTCCCCTGACCGAAGCCAGGGGAAGTATCTTTAAATCTGCACGTCAGATAAACGTATACGCCGTGATTTTGTTACCCGCCGGATCCCGCAGGTAGGCAGCATAGGCCCCGGGAAGGTGACCACGCGGGCCAGGCTGACCTTCATCAGCGCCACCGGCGGCAAGGCCGGCAGCATGGAAAGCATCAACCTCTTCCGGGGTGGCAGCAGCGAAGCCGACAGTCACCCCGTTAGCGGAAGGTGCTTCACCGTTGCCCGGACGGGCAATGATAAATGCCGGCTTTTCGCGGCCATAGAGTACCCAGCCGTTGCCAAACGGGCCGAGGTTATTGATACCAAGCGTGCCCAGGACGACATCGTAAAATGCGGAGGATTTCTCGACATCGGCTGCGCCAATGAACACATGAGAAAAGATGCCGTCACCAGAAATTACAGGAGTTGTCATTTTCCACTTCCTTCAGTTTGAGTTGATTAAAATTCTGATGGGATCAGTAATGAATCACTGTCCGGATAGATTTACCTTCATGCATAAGCTCGAAGGCGTCATTGATTTCATCCAGTGTCATCGTATGGGTTACAAATGGCTCAAGGTCAATATCGCCCTTCATGGCATCCTCGACCATACCGGGGAGCTGAGTGCGGCCTTTTACTCCGCCAAACGCGGAACCTTTCCATACGCGCCCGGTGACCAGCTGGAAAGGACGGGTGGAAATCTCCTGTCCGGCCCCTGCGACACCAATGACAACGGACTGCCCCCACCCACGGTGAGCACTTTCCAGCGCTGCACGCATGACGTTAACGTTACCGATACATTCAAAGGTATGGTCAATACCCCACTTGTTGATATCCAGCAGAACATCTTTAATCGGTTTGTCATAATCATTCGGGTTAATGCAGTCAGTGGCCCCGAACTGACGGGCCAGGTCAAATTTTGTCGGATTAGTATCGATAGCGATAATACGGCCCGCTTTTGCCTGACGGGCCCCCTGGACCGCAGCCAGACCAATTGCCCCCAGACCAAAAATGGCAACTGAATCGCCCGGCTGCACTTTAGCCGTGTTATGGACGGCGCCAATACCGGTAGTCACGCCACAACCCAGCAGGCAGACGTGTTCATGGTTCGCCTCCGGGTTAATTTTTGCCAGAGAAACCTCGGCCACTACGGAGTATTCGCTGAATGTGGAACATCCCATGTAGTGGTACAGAGGCTGACCGTTGTATGAAAAGCGAGTGGTCCCGTCAGGCATCAGTCCTTTGCCCTGAGTCTCGCGAACCGATACACAGAGGTTCGTTTTACCGGACTGGCAGAATTCACACTCCCCGCATTCAGCGGTGTAAAGAGGAATAACATGGTCACCCGGCTTCACACTGGTGACGCCTTCCCCCACTTCAACGACGATACCGGCTCCCTCGTGGCCAAGAACCACCGGGAAAACGCCCTCAGGGTCATTCCCTGAGAGGGTAAAGGCATCGGTATGGCAGACTCCTGTGTGGGTGTTTTTAATCAGCACCTCGCCTTTTTTAGGCGGAGCAACATCAATTTCAACAATCTCCAGGGGCTTCCCTGGTGCAAATGCAACAGCGGCACGTGATTTCATACGTAATATATCCTCAATGTAATAATGGCCTCACCTATTTAAGATAGGCACGAACCAGCTCAATCGTATCGTCAACTGATTTACTGACTTCATGGCTGTAGCTGTCATTCTGGTCAAAGGTCTCCCGTATGTGGCTCTCCAGCACCTCTGCCATCAGTCCGTTAGCGGCGCCCCGGACGGCGGCGATTTGCTGGAGAACGGAACGGCATTCAGCGCCACTTTCAAGTGCTCTTTCCAGAGCATCAATCTGACCCCGAATACGGCGAACCCGGGTTAGGACCTTTTTTTTCTCTTCAGGAGTACTGGGCATTGCTTACCTCACTGCTCTTTAGTTCATATACTATAGGGGAGTATTATATTAAAATCAACGAATACCCCACTATAGTATATAAATATGTCAAAGAGCCAGCCCTGAAATTTTTTTTATTATATAAAACAACGGTTTAAAATATCTTATGAATGGCATAATCCGGGCCCGGAAGGAAGACCCCTGCCCGGATGATATCTGCGGGACCTGGTACATGAATAGGTTCAGTCAGATTTCGTCGGGGGTAGGGATGAGTAGCCCTCTGCGAGGGTCGAAAAATGCGCTTAACGTACAATAATTTTCGATATCCAAACTGACCCCTATCAGTAGAAGCCGGTACCAAGTATCTCAGTGGCCATTCAGATTTGCTGATGGGTCTGGTATCTGCTAATTCAAGCCACTGGCCTGCGTTACGTGAGGCTTATGATGCAATGGCAATGCTGCCTGGTGCAGAGGATTGTTTCCTGGCACTGCGAGGTTTACGCACCATGCACCTCAGAGTAAAGGAGGCTGAAGCAAGAGGGATTGAACTGGCGAAATGGTTAAAAAGACAGCCCGAGATCACCCGGGTTCTGCATCCTGCTTTCGAAGAGTGTCCCGGGCATGAAAACTGGAAAAAATATTTCACCGGATCGACTGGTCTTTTCTCAATTATTTTAGATAAAAAATTCTCGCAGTCCTCTGTAGACAACATGCTGGATAATATGAGTATTTTTGGTCTTGGATATTCATGGGGCGGTTTTGAAAGCCTGATTATTCCGTTTGATTGCGCAGATTACCGCACAGCAACGAAATGGTCACCGGGTGGAATGGCCCTCCGGTTGCAGGTTGGGCTCGAGGACATGGACGACCTAAAACAAGATTTACTTGAAGGGCTGAAAAGACTGGCTGAATAGCAACCTCACTTCTCTGCCGGCTCATTCTGACAATCGGATATTGCGGTTAATCACTGCGTGGTTCCCTCAAACCCTCGCTGTGAATTAACTGAAATACTTCATTGAAGCTGTAACCAAACAGTTAACTGGAAGAGTGAGCTCGCAGAGCATTGCACAGCGACGACACCATTTGTTGCGCTTCACCGTTTTCGCATACAACCGTCCGGGATTTGGAAAAGCACTGTATTTTTGTACTGACCGATCATGATTAAGTAACACTCTTCGAAAAAGAGAGCGCGATGAGCGATTAATATATGGCTCGAAAGACGATTATATTGAGCTTTTATGGCCGCTGTCAGAGGTATTATCTTACCCGGACTGCAACAGGGTCGGAATGTCATCAGCGGCGCTGTAACAAGCTATCCGCCATCTTAAATATCTGCAGGTCCTTGCCCCGAGTATGCACACCAACCGACAGATTGATTTGACCCAAACTGGTGGATAATTTGCAAAACTATTAGCCTCTTATGACCGGTCTGCAGCCTGATATTGAGGAATTAGTGCGCTTTCATGGAATGCCTGCCGGGATCGCAAGTACGACCCCCCGGTACTGTTACACTGAATGTAATCAGTCCTGTATCAGATCGTATTTTTCAGCAGCTCAAGAACAGCCCTGATTTTATCATTATCACGTTTGTAGTACGTCCAGGGGCCGATGCGCTGAGAGGTAACAAGTTGTGCCCGTTGAAGGGATGAGAGGTAAAGAGAAACGGTAGACTGTGAAAGCCCGATCTTTTCCTGAATGATACTGACACATACGCCGACCTCGTCCGCATCAGCATAAGGCTGATGGAAGTGTATTTTCGGTTCCTTGAGCATGTGCAGAATTTTTCTTCTGACAGGGTTTCCCAGCGCCTTAATCACGTCATTCAAATCAATATCAGGCATAAAACTCTGTCACTTGTCGCATTGAGGAACTGCAATGTTACGATACTTCTCAGCGTTAAGCATCAGCTTTTAAAAAGCTGATGCTCATAAGAATGTTTAGCCAAAGGCGGGATAATCTGTATAGCCTTTTGCCGTTCCACCATACATGGTTGTTGGATCGACCGGATTCAGTGGCCATTCATGATAAAGGCGCTGCGGTAAATCCGGATTTGCTATGAACGGGCGGCCAAACCCGATAATGTCTCCCCAGCCAGCACCAATAATCCGTTCGGCTTTTTCTTGCGTATATCGTCCGGCATACATGATCACACCGCTGAATAACTTACGGACTTCTGATCTGAATGTTTCAGGTAACTCGGGTGCATCATCCCAGTCAGCTTCAGCAAGAGAAATGTAGGCTATTCCAATTTTTTCAAGAATTTTAACGGCTTCAGTATAGGTTTCATGGGGATCATCCTCCACCAGGCCAAGATAGACCCTTACTTCATCCGTGGTCTGAAAGAGCGGAGCAAAACGGACTCCAACACGGTCTTTCCCGACCACATCAGCGACAGCCTGCGTCACTTCGCGCAGAAACCGCAGCCGGTTATGTAATGAGCCACCATACTCATCCTCTCTCTTGTTGCTGTAGGATGACATGAACTGGTTAACCAGGTATCCATTTGCACAGTGAATTTCCACACCGTCAAAACCGGCATCAAGGGCGTTCTGAGCTGCTCTGGCGTACATCCTGACAATTTCACTAATTTCCTCTGTTTCCAGTGCGCGGGGGCAAGAAGCGGTAGCCAGCGCCCCCTCTCCCGGCCCGGTTTCGATGAATACCTTAACGTTATCTCCTGCCGGTATTGCCGACGGTGCAACAGGCGAGGCGTTACCTGGCTGCAGGGAGGTATGGGATACTCTTCCGACATGCCAGAGCTGGGCAAAAATGATGCCTTCTTTTTCATGCACTGCCCGCGTCACTTTCTTCCAGCCTTCCACTTGTCGTGAGCTGTAGATCCCCGGGGTCCACGCATAACCCTGCCCACGAGGTTCGATCTGCGTTCCTTCGGTCACCATAAACCCGGCACTGCTGCGCTGTGCGTAATATTCAGCCATCAGTTCGTTCGGAATATCACCCGGTTGTGAGCTCCGTGAGCGGGTTAAAGGCGGAAGTACAACACGATTCTTCAGGGTGTAGGGGCCGAGTCTGGTGGGAGAGAACAGGTTTTTTGTCTTCATTACATATCCTGATATAGCGAATTTTCAATATCACTGAAACGCCTTGTCTCAGCATTTACGACCTGACATGTCGTCGTTTGGCCGATGTAGCCGCAGAACCATGACACTTTATTCCACACATCGAGATTTATCAATATCTAGATTTGTCAGAATTATGATTAGATGAGCGGAACGGGGGGGTTGCCTGATGGCTCACAGAATCGGCATCATGAACCTAAATGGTTCTGATAATGTTATCGGAGATCCTGAACGGGAAACGTCTCTGTAATCCGGATGAATCATCTGTGTCAGCGAAGCCAGACCGGTCCCCTGCCCTGAAGGCAGGCCTAAAAGACGACGAGCTACAGGTGAGAAAAAGGCCGGCGAATCATTCTGCAGGTCAGGCGCTTCCACATACCATACTCCCTCCTGAACAAGGCCCATTACAGACTTCAGCATTATGGCGTCGCTGCTGTTTACATAAGACGTCTCATTGATCGACATTTCAGTTACGACTGTCGGGACCCGCTCTGTGACGGGCTCTTTTCTGAATAAACTCCGAAACATTGTTTCTCCTGGTCAAAAAACGCTGGCACAAAATATGCTAACAATGCTTTATCGGCACGGAACTGCAAAAATAAAGATAAGAAAAATCAGGTTTTAACTATGGTTGTAACAGAATAATTTGAATGACGATTGGTACCAAAGAGAGATCTTGTACGCTATTCGGTCAAACCGTCATTCATTAGCCGTTAATCAATAAATTGTCTCACTGAAATATTGAAGGAAACTCAACCGTTGACTGTCCTGTACCCCCGCCCCACTCTGGAAGCCATCTACACTTACCAGGGACAAAACCAGACAGGAGTAAATACATGAATCATTACAGGATTCGTTATGTTGGCATCCGCTCAGGTAATGGCAGGCGTTACGTCTGAGCAGTCTTATCCTTCATGCGACTTGCAGACGCAGCGTGACGTCAAAGGAGAAACGAGAGGCAGCATCACAGATCCGCTGGAAGCGCATATTTCCGTAAGGGTCAACGTACTGCAGGCTGATATCAGCACGGCACGCAAGGCCCGTCGCCTGACGCAGGCGCAGGCTGACATGCTATGGCAGCACTCATCACGGGTGCGTAATGATACTATGCAATTTGTTAAGCAGCAGGGGTTTCTCAGCGCTGCAGAGCGTACTTCCTATGACAGGGAACTCGACGAGCTCGCCAGCAAGCTCTGTGGCAAAGTCAAAGATTGATCTGGAAACCATGCAATTTACCAATCGGAGAATATATCAGTGGTTCAGTCGCGGCTGTAGAGCGCCCAGGATTTATGCGGCTACTCGACCGAATGGAGAACGGTGATGTTTTAATCGTAACAAAGCTGGATCGCCTCGGACGCAATGCCATGGATATCAGAAAAACCGTTGAGCTCCTTTCCGCGTCAGAATTTGAGCAAAACATTCGACGGCATTCTGGCATGGGATAGTTTTTTTCATCTTTGCCATAGCGATCAACGTGATATGTTCGCTATTTTTTCTGCTAATGCCAAACCGGGTACAGCTTTAATGTTCAATGCCAGCCCTGAAGAAGGAGAGGCCTTTGGCCAGTTACAGGGAGAGCTGCTTGCTCATTCCAGTTTGTCGCCGTCTGAGTATGCCTCACTAATGCAACATTATGGCTTCCAGACAGTCAGGCATGTTGTAGAAGACAGACAGTGTAACAGTCGTACCATATGGCTTGCTGTCAAGCCGGCTACCGGCCAGTGTGACTGAAGATGGAAGCAAAATTAATGCTGTGGGCTACCATACCTTCTTTAACAGGTGATTTGTGAACTGCAACTTCTCGGAACGGGAGTTTGCGCAAGGAACGGTCCGCTTTTCGCTCATAGCGGACCGTTCCTGCGCACATGTCTGCTATGTGGCAGAGGCAGACAATACTTACAGCACAGGGCGTTAATAAATACGGAACAGATCAACCGCAGATGCCTCCTCCTGAATGTATTAATTTTGCTGTCTCGTCGGCAAAATCAGGGAACAAATCTGGATATGGAAGCGCCTGGCAGCTGAAAGTATGAATAATAACGCCCTGACAGGATATTTTATTGCACCCTGTCAAAAGTCATACATTCTTTCCCGGTTTTTGCTTTCTCATACCGGATAACTCTATTTAAGGCTTAAGGATAACCTTCGTCCATCCTTCGTCGCGATCGTCAAAATGTTTATATCCTGTGGGCGCCTCTTCAAGCGAGAGGCGGTGTGAGATAATGTCGCCGGGGCTGGCTTTTCCCTGATGGATTAGACGGGCCAGTTGACGATTATAGGCTTTGACGTTGGCCTGTCCGGTACGTATTGCCTGTCCTTTAAGCCAAAAGCTTCCGAAATCAAAAGGCATTTTACCTTGTTTAGCGAGGTCTGATGCCGCTCCCGGATCCTGAGGAATAAATACGCCAACCACACCAATTCCCCCGGTTGCTTTGGTTGACGCCACAAGACTGTTCATCGTGATCGAATTGTCTTCATGGCCATGTTTGTTACAGCACTGGTAGCCCACACACTCACAGCCGCAATCGGTGCCACGTCCGTCCGTCAGGTCGAGAATTCTTTGTACGGCTTCATCGCCGGTCGCATTGATGGCCGTCGCTCCCAGTTTCTCTGCCAGGGCCAAACGGTCTTTGTGTGTATCCACCACGAACACCTGTGAAGCACCTTTTATGATGGCTGAATGGGCAGCCATCAGACCCACCGGCCCCGCGCCATAAATGGCCACGCTTTCACCAGGCTTTAATCCTGCGAGTTCTGTTGCGTGCCAACCGGTAGGAAAGATGTCAGAGAGCATCACATAATCATCTTCTTTTTCTACTGCGTCAGGCGGGAGCACGAGGCAGTTAAAGTCCGCGAAGGGGACCCGAAGCAGCTCCGCCTGACCGCCTTCCCACGCGCCCATTTCAGCAAACCCATAAGCTGCGCCTGCCGTACCCGGATTGGTAGTGAGACAAAAGCCGGTCAGACCTTTTTCACAGTTTTCGCAA
>OLJC01000069.1_pt1 | contig 47009 bp, 39 predicted proteins | sample 1601461 | NCBI WGS metagenome assembly OLJC01 (sample SAMN04436803, study PRJEB24849) | human gut metagenome | biome: human gut; feature: NICU; material: stool | host: Homo sapiens | place: USA: Saint Louis, MO | collected 2011-06-13 | reverse complement strand
CAACGTCCCCCTTGATTAAGGATAGCGTTGCATCGACCCGTTGAACTCACAGCCAGAAGCGGACATAGGGGAGCCTCCTCTTCAACGTTAGCTATGCGTATTCTATCCTTTAAATGCATATATTTTAAGACGCCAATAGCATAATTCACTTGAATATCATGGAGTTAATAAGGTTCTTTGCCTGTTGGAGGGATAAAAAAAGCTGATGCCTTATGAAACATTTTAATAATGACTCAATCTCGCGCACTTCGTAATGACCTTTATTTAGGGATGAGATATAACGAGCTTCGAAAATAATTAACATTCTTGTAACGTTGTTGAGGTTAAGCATATGAAGCAAGTTGGCATCGTCGGTTGGCGAGGAATGGTCGGTTCTGTTTTGTTGCAGCGGATGCTGGATGAAAATGATTTTAAGGACATTTCTGCGCATTTTTACAGTACCTCCAACGTAGGGGCTGCGGGACCTGTCATCGATGGCATAAGCTATACGCTCAAAGATGCGTACTCCATTGATGCTCTTGCGGAAATGGACATCATAATAACGTGTCAGGGCGGCGATTATACTAAAGCGGTTTATCAGGCATTGATTGCTCATGGTTGGGAGGGCTACTGGATTGATGCGGCATCAGCGCTGCGGATGGATGAAAGAGCCTGCATTATTCTCGATCCCGTGAATCGCACCCATATCGATCGTGCCGTCAAAGAAGGTATTAAGCTCTTTGTCGGTGGTAATTGTTCGATCACGCTTAGTCTGATGGGGCTCGCCGGGCTGATAAAGGCAGATCTCATTGAATGGATGAGCGTGATGACCTATCAGTCCGCATCGGGGGCCGGTGCTCAGTATGTACGGGAATTAATTACGCAATGCGCCTATATAAGCAGCCATTTGTCCGCCGATGAACTGGCATCGTCAGGTTCAGTACTTCCGTTAGTCAATAAGGTCAGTGAACTGATTAATAGCGCTGAAATGCCGACTCAGAACTTCGGCGCGCCTTTAATGGGTAGCATCATTCCATGGATTGATAGCGATTTAGGCGATGGCAACAGCCGTGAAGAGTGGAAGGGTGAGGAAGAAACGAACAAAATCCTTGGTCTTTCTCCCGGAACGATCCCGGTAAACGGTTTGTGTATACGGGTCGGCGTGATCCGCTGCCACAGTGCTGCCATAACCCTGAAGCTCAAGCGAGAAGTTAGCGAAGCGGAATTTGCAGATTTAGTGGCGCATGCTCATCCCTGGGTTAACTATGTGCCTAATAACAAGGAGGAGAGTGTCAGCAAATTGACACCTGCCTATATCAGCGGTTCGCTCCAGGTGGGCATTGGCCGTTATAAGAAAATGTCGCTGAACAATGACCCGATTTATTCGGTTTTAACGGTAGGTGATCAGCTCTTGTGGGGCGCGGCCGAACCTTTGCGCCGTATGTTAAATATTCTGCTCGGCAGAGTTTGATTCATTTTATGCAGACCAAAGCACCTACTCGGTAGGTGCTATTGTTATGTGGCGTCGCGTTATATTGTGCTCCGCAGCAAATTTGATGAGCATAGATGGCTTACTTCATCGTCCGCTCTTCGCTCTTAACGGACATTCATCAAGCAACGTTGTTCTTTGCATAAGACCGAAATCTTACTTCTTACTCAGCAGCATTCCGGCCTCCTGCTACTTAACTCAGTGCGCCGTAATATACGGCTCCTTCACAAACTCAGCCAGCAGCCAGACCATATCATGCAGTAGCCCGACGAGTTCTTTCGCCACGCTCGCAGACAGTGTCCCGCCCATCACCGCCAGCGTTAACGCCACAGCATAATCCACTTGCAGCGTCGTCTCCTGCCAGCAGTCCGGCACGCAGGAGGTCATCTTTTCCCCTGCAATCAATTGTTCAACCAGATACGAAGGCAGTTCGGCATCGCAGCATTCCCGCAGCCGCTTCAGCGCAGCCAGCAATCGCTTGCAGAGTGTGGCAAACGTCACCGCGTCGTCAGTTTCCACCAGCACGCTAACGTACGCAGTGCAGGCGTCAGCCAGTTCAAAGAGATCCGCAGAATCGGGAAGTTGTAAGTGGAGAAGGTGATAAACAGCGCTTTCTTCAGTAAGCGCGTAAGAAAATCCAGGGATAGTAGCCATAAGGCATCCTCTTTATGCAAAAAAATATTAACCGCCCGATGAGTTCCTACGCTCAGAGGGGGTAGCGCTGACGGAGGTAGGAATACCGTGCATAAAGAAAAACGGCCAGCCTTTCGACTGCTCCGTCAGCGCCACCGTGATTCTAACGGGATATGCGCTGTCGCGACAAAAAATATCGCTTTATGCTAACGGGTTCCTACGCCCGGTTACGGATGGGCCGCAACGCAGTCACTTTACGACCGTGAAGAAAGGATGAAAAGGGATGCCCCTGAATTACATAAGGTTGCTTGCAGGTTTGCGAGGCGGCTTCCAGAAGGGTATTGCCGGGTGGCGGCGACGCCTTACCCGGCCTACAACAACCACCAACCAAACCGACCGCTACCCCTCGCTCATCATCGCCAGAAACCGCTTCACCGTCCGCGAGCGTTCAAAGCGCCGCCAGCAGAGCGCGATATCGGTATAAAGCTCTGGCGAGCTCAGCGAGTGATAGGTGACATTCGGCGGTGAAATGGCCGCCATGGATTTCGGCACCAGCGCGAACCCGCCGCCCGCGGAAACCATGCTCAGGGAGGAGGAAAGCTGCGACGACTGCAGCGCGTGCTGCACGTCAATCCCGGCCCGTTCGCAGCAGCCGTGAACCCGTTCGTACAGCCCCGGCGCGACCTCCTGCGGGAACAGCACCACCGGTGTATCCCGAAGCTGCTCTAACGCCAGCGAATCACACGCCGCCAGCGGATGCTCGCGATGCAGCGCCACCACCATCGGCTCCCGGTCGAGGATTTTTAACTCGAACGCCTTGCTGCTCTCGCAGGGCAGGCGCACGAAGGCGATATCCAGTTCACCCTCCGCCAGCATCGTCGTCAGCGACGACATATTGGCTTCCACCTGGTGAACCTGCACCGCCATGTTCTGCACCTGAAACTGGCGGATCAGCGCGAAAATTTTGGGATGAAATGCGTCGGAGCTGGTAATGCCAATCGACAGGTTGCCGTTCAGCCCGCGCGCGATGCCGCGGGCTTTTTCCAGCGCGGCGTCGCTCAGCGCCAGGATCTTGCAGGCGTCCTCGTAGAAGGCTTCTCCCGCCTCGGTCAGCTCTACGCCCCGCGTCAGGCGTCTGAACAGCGGCGTGCCGACTTCCTCTTCGAGCCGTTTGATCTGCTGACTCAGAGGAGGCTGTGAAATACCCAGCGCTTCGGCCGCCCTGGTGAAGTGTCGCTCGCGTGCAACCGCGACAAAATACCGCAGATAACGAAGTTCCATATCTAAAACGTCTCAAACCAGCATGGTTTCTATATTGGAACTCTCTGCTGAATCGGGTCAACATTTATTTAACCTTTCTAAATAAAGTTGAAGAGGACGAGCACGATGATGCATTCATCTGCCTGCGACTGTGAGGCAAGCCTGTGCGAGACCCTGCGCGGGTTCTCCGCCCAGCATCCTGACAGCGTGATCTACCAGACATCGCTAATGAGCGCCCTGCTAAGCGGCGTGTACGAAGGAGAGACCACCATCGCCGATCTGCTGGCACACGGTGATTTTGGTCTGGGCACCTTCAACGAGCTGGACGGTGAAATGATTGCCTTCAGCAGCCAGGTGTACCAGCTGCGCGCCGACGGCAGCGCCCGGGCCGCGAAGCCGGAGCAGAAAACGCCGTTCGCGGTGATGACCTGGTTCCAGCCGCAGTACCGTAAAACCTTCGATGCGCCGGTCAGCCGTCAGCAGATCCACGACGTCATCGACCAGCAGATCCCCTCCGATAACCTGTTCTGCGCGCTGCGCATCGACGGCAACTTCCGTCACGCCCACACCCGCACCGTACCGCGCCAGAAGCCGCCGTACCGCGCGATGACCGACGTGCTGGACGACCAGCCGGTGTTCCGCTTTAACCAGCGCGAAGGGGTGCTGGTCGGGTTCCGCACGCCGCAGCACATGCAGGGCATTAACGTGGCCGGCTATCACGAGCATTTCATCACCGACGACCGTCAGGGCGGGGGTCATCTGCTCGACTACCAGCTGGAGAGCGGCGTACTCACCTTCGGCGAAATTCACAAGCTGATGATTGACCTGCCCGCCGACAGCGCGTTCTTACAGGCCAACCTTCACCCCAGCAATCTTGATGCAGCGATCCGTTCCGTCGAAAACTAACAGGAGAACTACCGTGAACAGTGAGAAACAGTCACGTCAGTGGGCGCACGGCGCCGATATGGTTGTCGGCCAGCTGGAAGCGCAGGGCGTGAAGCAGGTGTTTGGGATCCCGGGTGCGAAAATCGACAAGGTCTTTGACTCCCTGCTGGACTCCTCCATCGAGATTATTCCGGTGCGCCACGAAGCGAACGCGGCGTTTATGGCGGCGGCGGTAGGGCGTCTGACCGGCAAGGCCGGGGTAGCGCTGGTCACCTCCGGGCCGGGCTGTTCTAACCTGATCACCGGCATCGCCACCGCCAACAGCGAAGGCGACCCGGTGGTGGCGCTGGGCGGGGCGGTGAAGCGGGCGGATAAAGCCAAGCTGGTACACCAGAGCATGGATACCGTCGCCATGTTCAGCCCGGTCACCAAATACGCCGTGGAGGTCAGTTCACCGGACGCGATTGCCGAGGTGGTTTCCAACGCGTTTCGCGCCGCCGAGCACGGCAGGCCGGGGGGCGCGTTCGTCAGCCTGCCGCAGGATATCGTCGACCAGCCCGCGACGGGGGCCATTTTACCCGCCAGCGGCCCGGCGCTGATGGGCCCGGCACCGGAGTCAGCGATTAACGACGTGGCGAAGCTTATCGAAAACGCCAAAAATCCGGTCATTTTACTCGGCCTGATGGCCAGCCAGCCCGCGAACAGCGCCGCGCTGCGCAAGCTGCTGGAAAAAAGCCGCATTCCGGTGACCAGCACCTATCAGGCCGCCGGGGCGGTAAACCAGGAACACTTCACCCGCTTCGCCGGCCGCGTCGGCCTGTTCAATAACCAGGCGGGCGATCGGCTGCTGCATCTGGCGGACCTGATTATCTGCATCGGCTACAGCCCGGTGGAGTACGAGCCGTCCATGTGGAACAGCGGCGACGCTACGCTGGTGCACATCGATGTGCTGCCTGCCTATGAAGAGCGTAACTACGTGCCGGATCTGGAGCTGGTGGGGGACATCGCCGAAACGCTGAACCTGCTCGCTAACCGCATCGATCGTAAGCTCGAGCTGAGCCAGCGGGCCTCCGAAATTCTGGTCGATCGCCAGCATCAGCGCGATCTGCTCGACCGCCGCGGCGCCTCGCTTAACCAGTTTGCCCTGCACCCGCTGCGCATCGTGCGCGCCATGCAGGACATCGTGAATAACGACGTGACGCTCACCGTTGATATGGGCAGCTTCCACATCTGGATCGCCCGCTACCTCTACAGCTTCCGGGCGCGTCAGGTGATGATCTCCAACGGTCAGCAGACCATGGGCGTTGCTCTGCCGTGGGCGATTGGCGCGTGGCTGGTGAACCCGGGCCGCAAGGTGGTTTCAGTCTCCGGCGACGGCGGCTTCCTGCAGTCAAGCATGGAGCTGGAAACCGCGGTGCGCCTCAACGCTAACGTGCTGCACATCATCTGGGTGGATAACGGCTACAACATGGTTGCCATTCAGGAAGAGAAAAAATACCAGCGTCTTTCCGGCGTCGAGTTCGGCCCGGTCGATTTCAAAGTCTATGCCGACGCCTTCGGTGCGAAAGGCTTTGCCGTGGAGAGCGCCGAGGCGCTTGAGCCGACGCTGCGTGCGGCGATGGATGTGGATGGCCCGGCCGTGGTGGCCATTCCCGTCGACTACAGCGATAACCCGCTGCTGATGGGCCAGCTCCATCTCAGCCAGATTTTGTGACTCACGATAAGGACAGAGAAATGCAAAAAGTTGCTCTCGTAACCGGCTCAGGCCAGGGGATTGGTAAAGCGATCGCGCTTCGCCTGGTGAAAGACGGTTTTGCCGTCGCCATCGCCGACTATAACGTTGAGACGGCAAGAGCCGTCGCCGATGAAATCATCCGTAACGGCGGCAACGCCGTCGCCGTGAAGGTCGATGTCTCTGACCGCGAACAGGTGTTTGCGGCGGTGGAGAAAGCGCGCACCACGCTGGGCGGCTTTAACGTGATCGTGAATAACGCCGGGATTGCGCCGTCTACCCCCATAGAATCCATCACGCCGGACATTGTCGACAAGGTTTACAACATTAACGTGAAAGGGGTGATCTGGGGGATCCAGGCCGCGATTGACGCCTTCCGCAAAGAGGGGCACGGCGGCAAGATCATCAACGCCTGCTCCCAGGCGGGCCACACCGGCAACCCGGAGCTGGCGGTCTACAGTTCCAGCAAGTTCGCGGTGCGCGGCTTAACCCAGACCGCTGCACGGGATCTCGCGCCGCTGGGGATCACCGTTAACGCCTACTGCCCTGGCATCGTCAAAACGCCGATGTGGGCGGAAATCGACCGTCAGGTCTCCGAGGCGGCGGGTAAACCGCTCGGCTATGGGACCGAAACCTTTGCCAAACGCATTACGCTTGGCCGCCTGTCCGAGCCGGAAGATGTCGCCGCCTGCGTTTCATACCTGGCAGGCCCGGACTCCGACTACATGACCGGCCAGTCTCTGCTCATCGATGGTGGGATGGTGTTTAATTAAATTCTAATAAGCTCTGACATGAGTTTTCCCCTGCCCCCGTGCAGGGGCTTTTTTTTGTCTCCTCCGTCATTGTGCATTACACTGCGCGCTGCAAAACTTTAGTCATTACGATCTGACAGGCGGTAACAGCGATGAACGGTACAATCACAACGTGGTTTAAAGATAAAGGCTTTGGATTTATCAAAGATGAAAACGGCGACAACCGCTATTTTCATGTGATTAAGGTCGCGAACCCCGATCTGATTAAGAAAGATGCCGCGGTGACCTTCGAGCCGACCACCAACAACAAAGGACTTTCCGCCTATGCGGTGAAGGTGATCCCCGAAAGCAAACATCTCTTTATTGCTGGCGAGCGCGTGAAGCTCTCCTCGATCAAATCCTTCGTGGTGTTTAACGAAGAAGAGCCGGCTGATACCAAAATCGACAAAGAGAACGCGGTGCTGTCGGTGGGGCTGCTGATGAACAGCATCAAGCCGAAATCCGAGAAAAAGCCGGGCGAAATGCGCACGGTGAAGAAGCTGGCGATCACCACCTTCCAGAATACGACGCTGATCTTCACCGAAGATGAGATCGACATCGACGCCACGGTGAAGCTGCTTAAGTAACGTTTTGCCGGGTGGCGGCGACGCTTACCCGGCTTGCAAAACCCGCGCGGCGCTCGCCGCCGGGCATATACGAAACATATCTACGCGGCACGAAACGTAGGCCCGGTAAGCGCAGCGCCACCGGGCACCGCCGCGCGCACTTACCTACCCCATCCTGTGCTCACCCCGTAACATCGCCTCGCGGTCAAACACCCTCTGGATCTCCCCGTGCGCCATAAACGCCGCCCGGTCGGACATATGCGCAATCACGTCCGCATCGTGGCTCACCAGCAGGTAGGTCATGCCGTGCTCGGCCTTCAGGCGGTTGAGCAGGTTCAAAATTTCCGCCTGCACGGACATATCCAGCGCCGAAGTCGGCTCGTCCAGCAGCAGAAGCTGCGGGCGCAGCAGCAGCGCGCGGGCAATCGCCACGCGCTGGCGCTGGCCGCCGGAAAGCTGGTGCGGATAACGCCTGCCCGCATCGGCGAAAAGCCCCACCTGCTGCAGCGCATCCGCCACCTTTTCCGCAACCTGCGTTTCGCCGTGGATGCTTAACGGCTCCGACAGGGTGCGCGCAACGGTGTGGTTTGGGTGCAGCGACGCCCACGGATCCTGAAACACCATCTGCACGTTGCGGCGAAGCTCGCCTTCAAAACGGCGCCCTGGCCGTAGCGCCTCTCCCAGGATCGAAATGCGGCCGTTCCACTCGCGCTGCAATCCCGCCATCACGCGCAGAATAGTCGATTTCCCGCAGCCGGATTCGCCAATCAGGCTGAACGTCTCGCCTCTCTCAATACTAAAGCTGGCGGCGGAGACCGCCGTTTTTTCCCCGAAGGTGACCTGCACCTGGTTAACCTCAACGAGCGCCATCGTTGGCCTCCTTCCACGGCTGTGAACGGTCGAGCGTCGGCAGCATCTGTCCATAAGTATGGGCGTCTGGACGACAGGTCCACAGGGTTTGCGTGTACGGATGCGTCGCCTGCGGGAGCTGGCTCGCCGTCATCTCATCCACCTTTTCGCCCTGATACATCACCAGCACGCGGTCACAGTGCTCCGCCACCAGCGGCAGATCGTGGCTGATTAACAGCATCGCCATCTGGCGTTCTTCGCACTGCTGCACCAGCAGCTCGAGGATCTGGTTGCGCAGGCGCGCATCCAGCGCGGAGGTCGGTTCGTCGGCAATCAGCACCTGCGGGTTGTTGATCAGCGCAATCGCGATCATCACCCGCTGGCCCATGCCCCCGGAGAGTTCGCCGGGATAACGCTGGAGGACATGTTCGTTGAGCCCGACGGCGCGGATGATGTCGTGAATGCGCGCCAGGCGCTCGGCGCGGGGCAGGCGCTGGTGCAGGGTCAGCGCCTCATCAAGCTGAGCGGCGACGTTTTGCGCCGGATTCAGCGCGTAGCGCGGGTCCTGCAGGACCATAGCAATCCCGTTGCCGCGCAGCGCCTGCCAGCGGCGGGTGCTCTGGGTCAGCAGGTCGTTGCCGAGCACGTTAAGCCGGTTCGCGCTCACGATGCCGGGCTTACGCACCAGTCCCATCAGGGCGCGGGCGGACATTGATTTGCCCGAGCCGGATTCCCCCACCAGCGCCAGCCGCTCGTTGCCCAGCGTGAAGCTGAGGTTGTTGACCACGCGCGCGGCGGGGTAGTCGATATTCAGCGCATCGACGATGACGAGTTGTTCAGTCATGCTGCGGCTCCAGTACGTCGCGCAGGCCGTCGCCCAGCAGGTTAAAGGCCAGGCTGGCAAACAGAATCGCCCCGCCCGGAATGGCGGCTATCCACCACTGGTCGAAAATCACCTGCATACCGTCGGCAATCATCGCGCCCCATTCGGCCATCGGCGGACGCGCGCCAAGACCGAGGAAGCCCAGCCCGGCGGCCGCCAGAATAATCCCCGCAAGATCCAGCGCCAGCCGCACAATCGCGGACGGCAGGCACAGGGGCAGAATATGGCCGACCAGCAGGCGCGGGCCGCGAATGCCCATCATCTCGGCGGCGGCGAGGTAGTCGCTGTGGCGCAGACGCTGGATCTCGCTCCGCGCCTGCCGCGCGTAGGCGGGCCAGGTGGTTAAGGCCAGCGCCAGCGCGCCGTTGACCAGCCCCGGGCCAAGCATCGCCACAAACGCGAAGGCGAGGATCAGACGCGGCATCGACATTACCACGTCGGTAAAACGCATCAGGATGCGCTCCAGCCAGCCGCCGTAGTAGCCGGACAAAATCCCCACCAGCAGCCCGGCGGGAAGGGTGATTACGGTAACTAACGCCACCAGCCCGAGCGCCGGGCGGGTACCGTAAATCAGGCGCGAAAGCAGGTCGCGCCCGTAGCTGTCGGTGCCCAGCCAGTGCTGGCTGTTCGGTGCCTGCAGGCGCGCGGCGGCGTCCTGCCAGTTCGGATCAAGCGGTGCCAGCCAGGGCGCGAACAGGGCGATAACCCCCAGCAGCGCGATGGCTACCAGCCCGCAAAACGCAGCAGGGGAGCGGCGCAGGCGGCGTAAGAAGAGATAAAACGGCATCAGCGCACCCTGGGATCGGTCGCCCGCACAAGCAGGTCGGTAAGGTTATTAATGAGTACAAAGCAGACGCCAATCAGCAGCGTGCCGCCCATGACGGCGGTGGTATCTCCGGCGAACAGGGCGGTGGTGAGGTAGCGCCCGATCCCCGGCCAGGAGAAGACGGTTTCGGTTAATACCGCACCTTCCAGCATGCTGGTGTAGGCGAGAGCGATTACCGTCAGCAGGGTACCGCGAATGTTCGGCAGCACGTGGCGCAGCAGAATGGTCATCTCCCCGGCGCCCTTGGCGCGGGCAAGCAGGATGTACTCTTTGTTCATTTCGCTCAGGCAGGCGGAACGCGTCAGACGCGTGATGCTCGCCAGCGAGTAATAGGCCAGCAGCAGCACCGGCAGCACCAGGTGGCTGAGGGCGTTGCGGAACGCCTCGCGGTCGCCGGAAAGCCAGGTATCCACCAGCGCAAAGCCGGTGCGCGGCTCGACGGTGAACTGCCAGATATCGTCCAGCCTGCCGGGACCCGCGCTCCACTGCAGCTTCGCGTAGAACAGGGCCAGCATCAGCAGGCCGAGCCAGAAAATCGGTACCGAGTTGCCGAGCAGGGTTAGCGTTCTGATGGCGAGATCGAGCGGCGAACCGGCGTAGCGGGCGCACAGCACTCCGGCAATCACGCCGAGCACGGCGCCGATGATTAACGCCAGCGTGGCCAGCTCCAGCGTGGCGGGGAACGCGTGCAGCAGGTCCTGCAGCACCGGTTGCCCGGTGGCGCTGGCGGTGCCTAAATCACCGTGGGCGAGGTTTTGCAGGTAGTGCCAGAACTGCACGGGCAGGGGACGATCCAGCCCAAGCTGGTGGCGAACCTGATCGTAGGTTGACTGGCTGGCGTGATCGCCGACGATCTGCAGCACGCGATCGACAGGTGAAAACGCTGAGAGCGCAAACGTGACGAGCAGCAGCCCGAAGAGCGTGAGCAGCAGGGTCAGCAGACCCTGAAGCACGCGGGTGGAAAGATGTGGCATGGGAAATCTCTTCATGCCGGGTGGCGGCTTCGCCTTACCCGGCCTACAAAAACTGAAAATAAGCACGGACGGCCCCCTCTCCCACGGGAGAAGGAGAAGGGCTACTTCGTGACGCGGTCGTACCAGACCATATCCGCGTTCAGCCCCTGCTGATACCCCTTCACGTTATCGCGCACCACGATCTGGGTTTTGCCCTGATCGACGAACACGTACGGCGAGCTCTGCTGCAGCTGCTCCTGCATCTTCTTGTACAGATCCAGACGCTTCGCCGGATCCGGCTCGGCTACCGCCGCCAGCGTGGCTTTGTTCAGCTCCGGGATTTTCCAGCCGTTCAGCCCGGCCACGGTGCTGGATTTACCGTCGTTCCACGCGAAGGCGCTGGCGTTAGAGTGCGCGTCGAAGTAGTCCGGGATCCACAGACGAATCGCCGCCTGATGCTGCTTCGCGCGCACGCGGGCATAGACCTGGCTCCCGGCGGCAGGCAGCAAATCGACCTTCACGCCACCCTGAGCAAAGCTCGCCTGCATCGACTGGGCGATGGTGATAAACGGCGGCTTGTTCTCCACGTCCAGCGTGAAGTGCGCGTCTTTAATACCCGCTTTGGCGAGAATGGCTTTCGCTTTTGCCGGGTCAAACTTAAAAGGGTTGTCTTCCAGCGCGCCCGGCAGGCCGACCGGCAGGAAGCTCTGATGAACAAAGTACTGGCCTTTCAGCAGATTTTTGGTGATGCCTTCATAATCGACCAGCCAGCGCGAGGCTTCCCAGAACGCCGGGTTGTTCAGCAGCGGGTTGGCGCTGTTGCCGGTGTTAAACACCAGGTAATTTTGCTCGGCGGACGGAATGCTCAGCACCTTAACGCCCGGCTTGCCGTCCAGGGCGCTTATCTGATCTGCTCCGAGATCGCGCGCCACGTCCGCATCACCCTGCTGGATCAGCAGGCGGCGTGAGGCCGGATCGGGGACGTTTTTAATGATGATGCTTTTGAGCTTCGGCGCGCCGCCGGGTGCCGATTCGTTAGCTTCCAGCACGATGGCCTGATGCGGCTGATAGACGCGCATTTTGAACGCGCCGCTGCCCGCGGAGTGCATTTTCAGCCACGCGTTGCCGAAGTCGTTATCCTTCACGTTTGCCGCAACCTGCTTTTCATCGACGATGGAGGCAATCGGCGTGGAGAGAATATTCAGCGCCACCGACGGGCTAACGTCCGCCGTCCAGTGAAGCTGGAGGGTATGATCGTCCACCTTTTTCAGCTGGCTGGCGATGTTGCTCGCGTCCCAGCCCAGCACGTTCAGAATAAAGGCCGGGGATTTGTTCAGCGTCACGGCGCGGGTGTAAGAGAAAATCACGTCTTCCGGGCGCAGCGGGTTGCCGGAGGCGAATCTGGCATCGGGCTTAAGTTTGATCGTCAGCGTTTTTGCTGCCGCGTCCGCTTCCCAGCTTTCTGCCAGAATCGGGGTGATTTTTTCCGGGTTATCGCGGTCCGGCTGTACCAGACGCTGATACAGGCTCGGCACGGTCTGGATGCTGGAAAGCTCGTTGGCTTCGGCCGGGTCGAGGCTCACGATGTCATCCAGCCCCTGGGCAACAACCAGCGTGTTGGGCGGAGTAGCGGCGTGGACAACGCCTGAGAGCGCAGCCAGCACCAGTAACGGCAACAGTTTTTTCGTCATAGCGATCCCTGAGAAGAATATATTGTGATTGTTTTATGCTCCGCTACGTTAGGTCGACTCTGACATTCCGCAAAGTCGAAATTCAGCTTTGCTTATATCTTGCGGGAATATCGCATGCGCTCGGGCTATTAAAATACGCTGCTTTTCGCCCGCTTTTTAACCTGCTATAACAAACTCCTTACCTTTCAGGGAGTCACCGCCGTGCCCGAAATCAATCAACATGGTCAAACCGTTAACGATATCGTTCCGGACTGGAGAGGCGCGCGCGTATTAACCCGCACGCCGCTGTTCGGCCAGTATTGCCGCCTGGAGCCGCTGGATGCCGATCGCCACGCGGCCGATCTCTATGAGGCCTACGCGCTGGGCGACGACAGCGACTGGACGTGGCTTGCCAGCACGCAGCCAGCGAGCGTGGAAGCCACCGCCCACTGGATCGTGGCTAAGGTGATGGACGATGAGCTGGTGCCGTTTGCCGTCATTGATTTACGCACCGAACGCGCGGTGGGGCTGGTGAGCTATATGGCTAACGAGCGGCTGCTGGGGTCGGTGGAAATTGGTCACGTGACCTGGTCGCGCAGGATGAAAGGAACCCGGATGGGCACCGAAACGGTGTGGCTGCTGCTGAAAAATGCGTTTGAGCACGGCTACCGGCGCGTCGAGTGGAAGTGCGATTCCATGAACATTGCGTCGCGCAGCGCGGCGGAGCGGCTGGGGTTTGTCTGGGAAGGACGCCTGCGCCAGAAGCTGGTGCGCAAAGGGCGCAACCGCGACAGCGATATGCTTTCTATTATTGACGGCGAGTGGCCGCAAAGAGACGCCGAGCTGCGCGCCTGGCTGGCGGCGGAGAATTTTGACGGGGAAGGGCGGCAGATTAAGCGGCTTGAGGCGTTTCGGTTATAAGTGTTTTATGTAGGGTACATCTGAAACGGTCGATCAATCTGCGGAAATGGCAATTTCGATCAAATTCGTTTTTCCGGACTGTAGCCCCTGCGTCACCGCCGTGGCGATATCCGCGGCCTGGGTCACCCGGCAGCAGCGGATACCCATCGCGGCGCCCAGCGACTGGAAATCAATTCGCGGGTTAATCAGATCCATCCCGATAAAGCGACCCAGCTTTGTCGAACTGTAGCCCGGCTGTCCCTTCATGAAGTTTTTCAGGATGTTGTACTCCAGGTTATTCATCACGATAAAGGTGACGGGCAGATTTTCGTGCGCCGCCGTCCAGAGCGCCTGCGGCGAGTACAGGGAGGCGCCGTCGCCAACCAGACACACTACCGGCTCGCGTCCCAGCCCCAGCGAGTGCCCTACTGCTGCAGGCATTCCCCAGCCCAGACCGCCGCCGCGCATAAAGTAGTAGCGCGGGTGCTGCTGGTCGGAGATAAACCGGCGAACGTGTCTGGCCGTTGCTATCGCCTCGTCGACAATCGTGGTGCCCGGCGGAACGGACTTTATCACCTCGTAGGCCGCGACCATCGGCGAAATCGCCGGGCGCAGCCGCTCGGCTGCCAGACGCTCTTCCTGCAGTTGCCACTCTTTTTCACGTTCAGCGCGTGCCGCTTTGAGCAGCCGCTGATGCGTCAATTTGCTTGCCACCCGGCGCTGCTCAAGCTTCGGCAGCAGTTCCTTCAGGGAGAGTTTTATATCCCCCATCACCGAGAGGCGGGTGGCGTAGGTGCGGCCAAGTTCGTTCATATCCGCCGAGAGCTGATACACCGCGCAGGTTTCCGGAATGGCCTCGCCCTCGCTATACAAAATGGTAATCAGGCTTCTGCCGCCGATGATAAACACCGCATCGTAGGCATTAACGACGCTGGCGATTTCATTTGCGGTGGTGGGCATATTGCCTCGCCAGAGCGCGTGCTGCGTGGGGAAGGGCAAATTCAACGGCCAGGAGGAGCCGTAGACGTGGGCGCCTAGCGCTTCAGCAAGCTGGACAATCTCCTGCGTCGAGCCGCTGGAGTGAACTTCATCCCCCGCCACAATCATGATCCTGCCGGGGGTAACTTCGCTGAGCGCCTGCGCCAGTTCGTCCAGCGAGCCCGCCACGGTGTGGTAGTTCACTTTAGAGGCCGTTTGTATCCCGGCGTCGCTGAGCTCTTCCATCACGTTCATTGGCAGGGATAGCAGCACCGGACCCGCGGGGGGGTAGCTGGCGGCATGAAAGGCCCGGCGCACAAGAACCGGGAGCTGATCGGCGCTGGTGACCTCCTGCGCCCATTTCACCACCGGCGAGCCAATGGAGACAATGTCATCGTACAGGAGCGGGTCGCGCACGTAGTGCCGGGTATCCTGCTGCCCGACGGTGACAACCAGCGGCGTTTTCATGATCCGCGAATTAATGAGATTCCCCATGCCGTGCCCAAGACCGCTGGCGGTATGCAAATTGATAAAACCGGTCTTGCCGGAGGCTTTCGCGTAGCCGTCGGCAATGGCGACCACGCTGCTCTCCTGGAGTGCCAGAATATAGTGAATATTTTCATGGCGAAGAAGGGCATCAATGAGCGGGAGTTCTGTGGTGCCGGGGTTCCCAAAAATATATTCCACACCTTCACTCTCCAGTACTTCAAGGAGAATGTCGGCACCCGATCGCATATTTAAATCTGACAGGGACGTTAATGATTTAATCATAATGACACCTCATTCAGCGTTATTTAACTCATGCTAAAATTCTTCCTGCGTAGGACGGACAATTATTTCATTTACATCAACGTCGCCAGGCTGTTCGATAGCAAATAATACGGCTCTGGCAATCGACTCTGCCGGAATAGCCTGCTTATAAAATTCATGCAGGAACTGTTTGCTCGGGGCATCAGAGCTGCCAAACTGTAGCTCGCTTTCAACGGCGCCGGGGGAAATAAGGGTCGTCCGAACGGTTTTCCCCGCTTCCTGACGTAAGCCTTCACTCAGGGCGCGGACGGCGAATTTCGTGGCGCTGTACACCACGCCGCCGGGGGCAAGGACCTTGATACCCGCCACGGAGGCCACGTTAATAAAGTGTCCGCTCCCCTGGCACTGGAATACCGGGAATGCCGCTGCGATACCGTACAGCACGCCTTTGACATTGGTATCGATCATCCGGTCCCACTCGTCGGTTTTCAGCTCGCTGAGGGGGGCAATCGCCATAAAGCCCGCGTTGTTGATCAGTACGTCGACGCGCTGGTATGCGGCAACGGCAGCGTCAATCGCGCGCTGAACCTCCTCCTGTCGGGTCACGTCTGCCTTCACGGCAATCGCCTGGCCGCCCTGCTGAATAATGCGATCCACCAGGGCGTTAATTCTCTCCAGACGACGGGCAACCAGAACCAGAGAAAAAGGTTTATTTGCCAGATGAAGGGCAATGGCCTCACCAATACCGCTGCTGGCACCGGTGATAACAACAACTTTGTTTGCACTATTATTCATGATCTTATCTCACTGTTGTGTGATGCAAAAATAAAGGCAGGGACAAATTAAAGAATAATAAGAATATCTTTAATTTCAGGTTTGAATATATTGTATATTTCAGGTGGAGCGACATTCGATTAAACATAGTTGAGTTGCGGGAACAGTGTCAATCGACTTTTAAATAAACAAAATAATTGCAGGCTAATATTTATTTCTTATAGCTGGCGAAAAAATATTATCGTAATGAAGGGAAGTATTGAAAACCCTCTCCTTTTAAGGAGAGGGCAGGATTTTAGACTTTCTGTCGTGCCTGACGAACCGGCGCCCCGTTCGCCACATAATACGCCGCCGTGCTCTTCGCCAGCGGCTCAAGCCCGCGGATCGCGTCGGCAATTTTTTCGCCAATCATAATAGTGGTGGCGTTCAGGTTGCCGGTGATGATCTGTGGCATGATCGACGCATCCACCACGCGCAGCCCTTCCAGCCCGTGAACGCGGCCTTCGCCGTCGACCACCGCCATCTCGTCATAGCCCATTTTGCAGGTGCCGCACGGGTGGAAGGCGGTTTCGGCGTGGTTACGCACGAACTCGTCGAGCTGCTCGTCGGTCTGGCATTCGATACCCGGGCTGATTTCGCGACCGCGATATTTGTCCAGCGCGGGCTGGTGCATGATCTCGCGGGTGATGCGGATAGCGTCGCGGAACTCCTGCCAGTCCTGCTCGTGTGACATATAGTTGAACAGGATCGCCGGATGCTGGTGCGGATCGCGGGACTTGATGCGCACGTGGCCGCGGCTCGGGGAGCGCATGGAGCCAACGTGGCACTGGAAGCCGTGCTCTTTAACCGCGTTCGAGCCGTTGTAGTTAATCGCTACCGGCAGGAAGTGGTACTGAATGTTCGGCCATTCAAACTCTTCACGGCTGCGGATAAACCCACCCGCTTCGAAGTGGTTGCTCGCGCCCACGCCGATGCCGCCAAACAGCCACTCGGCACCAATCTTCGGCTGGTTCCACCACTGTAGGGCAGGGTAGAGGGAGACCGGCTCTTTGCATTCGTACTGGAGGTACATCTCCAGGTGATCCTGCAGGTTTTCGCCCACGCCGGGCAGATCGTGTACCAGCGGGATATCGAACTGTTTCAGCAGGTCAGCGCTGCCCACGCCGGAACGCTGGAGGATCTGCGGAGAGGCAATCGCCCCGGCACTCAGCAGCACTTCTTTTTTTGCCGTCGCTTTGGATGGGATGGTGCTTTCACCCTCTAGCCACTCGACGCCCACCGCGCGCTTGCCCTCAAAGAGGATGCGATCGGTCATGGCGTGGGTGCGGATGGTCAGGTTTGGGCGCGGTTTCGCCTGATCCAGATAGCCGCGCGCGGTGCTGGCGCGTCGGCCCTGCGGCGTGACCGTGCGGTCCATCGGGCCGAAGCCTTCCTGCTGATAGCCGTTAAGATCGTCGGTGCGCGGATAGCCCGCCTGCACGCCCGCCTCCACCATCGCCTCGAACAACGGGTTCACGCCCGGTTTCGAGGTAGTAACGCTCACCGGACCGTCGCCGCCGTGATAGTCGTTCGGCCCCACGTCGCGCGTCTCTGCCTTGCGGTAGTAGGGCAGGCAGTTGAGGTAGCTCCAGTGCTCAAGGCCAGATTCTTTGGCCCAGTTATCGAGATCCATCGCGTTACCGCGGATGTAGCACATGCCGTTGATCAGCGACGAGCCGCCCAGCCCTTTGCCGCGTCCGCACTCCATGCGGCGGTTGTTCATGTAAGGCTCTGGCTCGGTTTCATACGCCCAGTTGTAGCGCTTGCCCTGCAGCGGAAACGCCAGCGCGGCGGGCATTTGGGTGCGGAAGTCAAAGCGGTAGTCCGGCCCGCCCGCCTCAAGCAGCAGGACGGTGGTGTTCGGATCTTCAGTCAGTCGCGTTGCCAGCACGTTGCCGGCAGAGCCGGCCCCGATAATGATGTAGTCAAATTGCAAATAAACCTCCCGGTTAAAATATGGACTGGAATTTACCCATCTCAACCTGGATGGACTTCACCTGGGTGTAGCTCTGCAGCGTCATCACGCCGTTCTCGCGGCCAATGCCGGAGTGTTTGTAGCCGCCGACCGGCATTTCTGCGGCGGATTCACCCCAGGTGTTGATCCAGCAGATGCCCGCTTCGAGCTGATGAATGGCGCGGTGCGCGCGGTTCAGGTCGGCAGTGACGATGCCCGCCGCCAGACCGTAGTCGGTGTCGTTGGCGCGGCGGATCGCTTCTTCTTCGCTTTCATAGGTGAGGATGGACATCACCGGGCCGAATATCTCTTCGCGCACGATGGTCATCTCGTCGGTGCAGTCGGTGAACACGGTCGGGGCAACCCACGCGCCGTTGTCGAAGCTTTCGCCCTTCAGCACGTCGCCGCCGCACAGCACGCGCGCGCCTTCCTCTTTGCCTTTGGCGATGTAGCGCAGCACGCTGTCGCGGTGCGGGAAGCTGACCATCGGGCCGAAGTTGGTGCGTTCGTCGAACAGATCGCCCGCGCGGATGCGGCCCACGCGCTCGACGATTTTCTGCTCAAGCGCGACCTTGAATTTCGCGGGCACGAACACGCGGGTGCCGTTGGTGCACACCTGGCCGGAGCTGAAGAAGTTCGCCATCATGGCGATGTCTGCCGCGAGATCCAGATCGGCGTCGTCGAAAATAATCAGCGGGGATTTACCGCCCAGCTCCATCGTCACCTCTTTCAGGGACGAGGCCGCCGAGTTGGCCATCACCTTTTTGCCGCTGGCGACGCCGCCGGTGAAGGAGACTTTCGCGATGCCCGGATGCTCGGTCAGGTACTGGCCAGTCTCCGCGCCCACGCCCGGCAGGACGTTAAACACGCCGTCCGGAACGCCCGCTTCGGTGTAGATTTCTGCGAGCTTCAGGGCGGTGAGCGGCGTCACTTCGCTCGGCTTGAAGATCATTGCGTTGCCCGCCGCCAGCGCCGGGGCGGATTTCCACAGGGCGATCTGGATCGGGTAGTTCCACGCGCCGATACCCGCCACCACGCCCAGCGGCTCGCGGCGGGTGTAGACGAACGAGGTCTCACGCAGCGGGATCTGGCTGCCTTCCAGCGCCGGGATCAGCCCCGCGTAGTACTCCAGCACGTCCGCGCCGGTGACGATATCGACGGTTGAGGTTTCGGAATAAGCTTTACCGGTATCGAGGGTTTCCAGCTTCGCCAGCTCATCGTTGCGCTCGCGCAGGATATCGACGGCGCGACGCAGAACGCGCGAGCGCTCCATGGCGGTCATCGCCGCCCAGATTTTTTGCCCGCGTTTTGCGCTTTCCACGGCGCGATCGACGTCTTCTCTCCCGGCGGCCTGTACGCTCGCCAGAACTTCACCGTTGGCCGGGTTGATGGTCTCGAAGGTGCGACCGCTGGTGGCGGAGGTATAACCACCATTGATATAAAGCTGCTGTTCTGCCATTCGGGACATAAATTCTCCTCGGTTATTCGGTCGGTAAATGCTGGCTGATGAAGTGGCTGGTGAGCGACTGCGCCAGGATCTTATCCAGCGGCTTGCCGCTCAGCGCGGCGCGTAGCCACAGCCCGTCGATCAGCGCCGCCAGGCCGTAGCCCGCCTCTTCGGCCTGTTCGCGCGGCAGCTCACGGCGGAACTCGTACACCAGGTTTGACAACAAGCGACGGCTGCTCACCTGCTGCAGGCGGTAGAGCATCGGCTGGTGCATGCTGCTCGCCCAGAAGGCCAGCCAGGCCTTCATTGCCGCGCCGCTGGTCTGGGTTTCATCAAAATTGCCGCCGACAATTGCCTGCAGGCGCTGCTCCGCGCTACCGTCCGGCAGGGCGCGTAAGCGGCTCAAAACCGCGTCGCGCAGCTGGCCGGTGATGTCGCGCATGGTCGCTTCCAGCAGACCGTTTTTGTCTTTGAAGTAGTGACTGATGATCCCCGTGGAAACGCCCGCCCGACGGGCGATCTGCGCGATCGTCGCGTCATGCATTCCCACTTCATTTATTGCTTCCAGCGTGGCGTCGATAAGCTGCCTGCGCCGGATCGGCTGCATCCCCACTTTGGGCATTTTTGCCACTCCATTCATCAGCGTTGGTAATACATTAAAGCGGTTTTTGATTGGACGTTCAATATAAAATGTGTCTTAATTGTTGCGGATTTGGATTTCAATAGTTACAAAAACAGTGGGGATACTGGATGACAGACCTTTCACAAGACAGAGAAAAAGACAAAATCAACCCGGTCGTTTTTTATACTTCCGCCGGGCTGATTTTGTTGTTTTCCCTGACGACCATCTTCTTTCGTGATTTTTCTGCCGAGTGGATTGGGCGCACCCTGAACTGGGTGTCGAAGACCTTCGGCTGGTACTATCTGCTGGCCGCGACGCTCTATATCGTGTTCGTGGTCTGCATTGCCTGCTCGCGCTTCGGCTCGGTGAAGCTCGGGCCTGAGCAGTCCAAGCCCGAGTTCAGCCTGCTGAGCTGGGCCGCGATGCTGTTTGCCGCGGGCATCGGCATCGACCTGATGTTCTTCTCCGTGGCGGAACCGGTTACGCAGTATATGCAGCCGCCGGAAGGGGCAGGGCAGACGATGGAGGCCGCGCGCCAGGCGATGGTCTGGACGCTGTTCCACTACGGCCTGACGGGCTGGTCGATGTACGCCCTGATGGGCATGGCGCTCGGATACTTTAGCTATCGTTATAATTTACCTCTCACCATCCGCTCCGCGCTGTACCCGATCTTCGGTAAAAAGATTAACGGCCCGATTGGCCACAGCGTCGATATTGCGGCGGTGATCGGCACCATCTTTGGTATCGCGACGACCCTCGGGATTGGCGTGGTGCAGCTCAACTACGGGCTGAGCGTGCTGTTTGATATCCCGGATTCGATGGCGGCCAAAGCGGCGCTGATCGCGCTCTCCGTCATTATCGCCACCATCTCGGTGACGTCGGGCGTCGATAAAGGCATCCGCGTGCTCTCCGAGCTGAACGTGGCGCTGGCGCTGGGCCTGATCCTGTTCGTGCTGTTTATGGGCGATACCTCGTTCCTGCTCAATGCCTTAGTGCTCAACGTGGGCGACTACGTAAACCGCTTTATGGGCATGACGCTGAACAGCTTCGCCTTCGACCGCCCGGTAGAATGGATGAACAACTGGACGCTGTTCTTCTGGGCGTGGTGGGTGGCGTGGTCGCCGTTTGTCGGCCTGTTCCTGGCGCGTATTTCGCGTGGCCGCACCATCCGCCAGTTCGTGATGGGCACGCTGATTATCCCGTTCACCTTTACCCTGCTGTGGCTGTCGATTTTCGGCAACAGCGCGCTGCATGAGATCATCCACGGCAATGCAACCTTCGCGCAGGAAGCGATGGCGCACCCGGAGCGCGGCTTCTACAGCCTGCTGGCGCAGTACCCGGCGTTTACCTTTAGCGCCTCCGTGGCGACCATCACCGGCCTGCTGTTCTACGTCACCTCGGCGGATTCCGGCGCGCTGGTGCTGGGCAACTTCACCTCGAAGCTCAAAGATATCAACAGCGACGCGCCAAACTGGCTGCGCATCTTCTGGTCCATCGCCATCGGCCTGCTGACGCTCGGCATGCTGATGACCAACGGCATTTCGGCGCTGCAGAACACCACGGTGATCATGGGACTGCCGTTCAGCTTCGTCATCTTCTTCGTGATGGCCGGGCTGTATAAATCGCTCAAGGTGGAAGACTACCGCCGCGTCAGCGCCAGCCGCGACACCGCACCGCGTCCGATGGGCGCGCAGGACAGGCTGAGCTGGAAGAAACGCCTCTCGCGCCTGATGAACTACCCGGGCACGCGCTACACCAAACAGATGATGGAGACGGTCTGCTTCCCGGCGATGGAAGAGGTCGCGCAGGAGCTGAAGCTGCGTGGGGCCTACGTGGAGCTGAAAAACCTGCCGCCGGAGGAGGGAGAGACCCTGGGGCACCTGGATCTGCTGGTGCACATGGGCGACGAGCAGAACTTTGTTTATCAGATCTGGCCGCAGCAGTATTCAGTACCCGGATTTACCTACCGGGCGCGCAGCGGGAAATCGACCTACTACCGGCTTGAGACCTTCCTGCTGGAAGGGAGCCAGGGGAATGATTTAATGGACTACAGCAAAGAGCAGGTGATTACGGACATTCTGGACCAGTATGAACGGCACCTGAACTTTATCCATCTGCACAGGGAAGCGCCGGGGAATAGCGTGATGTTCCCGGATGTTTGAGATTTGAGCTGAATAGCCTATAAATGCATCGCCGTCGCCCTCAAGCCGGGTGGCGGCGATGCCTTACCCGGCCTACAAAATCGGTTTACCGTAGGCCTGATAAGCGCAGCGCCATCAGGCTTTTAGCAGCGTCCACACGTTCCCATCATTATGCTGCCAGACGAGGGTGAAGCGTTTACCTTCAGGATAGTCTCCAGCAGGGTGCGAAAGCGCCAGCGTGATTGTTTTTTCCGATAACTCAGTGACTCTCGCCCACTCAAACCCCATGTAAATTTTTACCTTCGGGAAGAGGGCTTTAAACAAACTCTCTTTGGCGCTAAAAGCGAGCGTCAGCGCCAGCGCAAAAGGGTAGCCCGAGTGAGTCAGGCATATCGCCTCCTGCGCATCAATCATGCCGTCCTGGATTTCGCGGGCTTCGTGGTCTGGAAGAATGGCTTCGTAATCAATACCTACGAGCGCATCAGGATGAGGGACGATAACCGCCATCGCCTGCGTGCCGCTGTGGGTAATGCTCCCCGAAACCCCTTTCGGCCAGAGCGGTTCGCCGCTGGGGCCGATGCCGGGGATCGCGCGTTCATGTATCGCACCGAGCGCATGCGCGGCGGCGATGCGGCCTGCCAGATGCTCGGCTTTGCGTTTGCTTCCGGCGTTTGAAAGCTCTGCGTGGTGGGGGAGCCAGAGGAGATCGGCATCGGTGAAGGTGGTGGGGGCGAAGGTGACGTGGTGGACGGTGTGGCCGGCAAGAATGAACGTGGTGTGGGTTGTGTGCATGTTTTTCCCTTCAGAATTGTGCGGCCTGATGCCCTCACCCCGGCCCTCTCCCATGGGGAGAGGGGGCAAACACTAAAAACGGCAACTGGGTTGCCGTTTTGTTTTTACCTTAGAATCGCGTATTCACGCTCATGTACCAGGTACGGCCCGGCTCATTATACGTATACGCTCCCGCACCGTACATATATGCACCGGTGGTGGCATTTCCGGTCGTCTGGGCATTACCCGCGCGCCACTGGCGTTTGTCGAAGACGTTATCAACGCCGCCGGTCAGACTAACGTTTTTGGTCATATCCCAGGTCGCGCTCAGGCCAACGATGCTGTACGGGCTGACTTCGTCTTTCTCAGACCCGGTCACCGGCTGACCTTTGTAGTTGTACTTCTTCGGCTGCTGCTTGCCGTACCAGGTGAAGGTCGACTGGAGCGACACGTCCTGATGCACCTGCCAGCTCAGGGTCGAGTTAAGCGTGTACTCTGGAATGATCGACAGACGGTCGCCGGTCTCCTTGTTCTTGCTCTGCAGCATGTAGGTGATGTTGTTGGTCCAGTTGATCGTGTCGCTGACCGGCACGTTCAGGGAGCCTTCCAGCCCTTCGACCACCGCTTTCGGTACGTTTTCCCACTGGTAGATATCCGTCTGCACTTTACCGGAAGAAGTCTGGCCAATCGGCGCGTAGCCCGCTTCAATCTTGTCGCGGTAGTCGTTGCGGAACCAGGTGACGCCCGCCAGCCAGCCTTCGCGTTTCCACTCCAGGCCAATCTCTTTGTTGATGCTGGTTTCGGCCTTCAGGTCGTCGTTACCCATCATGTAGCAGCCCACGCCGTCGGAGCTGGCGTAGCAGCCCTGGCCTTTGCTGTAGAGCAGGTAGTTCGGGTTGGTCTGGTACAGGCTCGGCGCCTTATAGGCGCGGGCGATCCCCATCTTCAGCGTGAAGTCATCCCCCAGACCCTGCGACAGGTTCAGGGATGGGCTCCAGTTGTTGCCGACGATAGTGTGGTGGTCGAAGCGCAGGGCAGGGGTCAGCATGGTGCTGTCGGTCAGCTCCATGTTGTTTTCGGCGAACAGGGAGAAAATCTCCGCCGAGGTGTACGGGCTGCGGTCGTTGCTCATGCCCGGAATGGTGCCGCCCTGCTGGGTTTGGGTGAAGGAGGTCGAGTCCTTCATGCGCTGCTGGTTCCACTCGGTGCCGAGCGTCAGGTTCTGGTTAACGAGGAAATCAATCGGCAGGTTGATTTCACTGTGCAGCATCACGTCGGCCAGATCGGTGTCGGTGAATTTATTACTGTTGAACAGGCCTTCCAGACCGCCCGCCAGCCCTTCGCCCAGACGGGAGTTGCGGGTGTGCTCGTACTGCGCCCAGTTGCTGGTGGTAATGCCGTTATCCCAGCCGCCGTTCCAGGTTACCGCGAAGTTCTGGCGATAGATACGGTTGGTCTCTTTGCCGTAGTTCTTTTTCACCAGACCGCTGGAGCTGTTGTCGTTGTTGGTATTCTGGGTATCACCGGCGTAGAGGTTGTTCTGGCGGCTGTAGCCCGCCTCAAATTCCAGAGACTGCATGGGCGCGAAGTCCCAGCGCACCACGCCGTTGATGTCTTTATTTTCCACCCCTTCACGGCCCGCGGGCAGCGTGTCGGCGTAGGCACCGGTTCGGTCAGACTGGTGACCCTGGTTGATGTCCCACGCGTCGGCCTGGGTTTTGTCCAGGTTACCGAACATGCGGAAGCTGAAGTCGCCGCCCAGCGGGCCGCTCAGGCTGAAGTTGGTGCGTTTGGTGGAACCTTCGTCCTTGTGCTCTGGCGCGTTCAGGTAGGTGTTCCAGGAGCCGTGCCACTGGTCGTCGAATTTTTTGGTGATGATGTTCACCACGCCGCCTGCCGCGCCGTTGCCGTAGCGCGCGGCGGCCGGACCGCGGATCACTTCGATGCGCTCGATCATCTCCGGTGGCACCCAGCCGGTATCGCCGCGGGTGTCACGCTCGCCGCGCCAGCCCAGACGAATAGAGTTGCGGCTGGTGACCGGCTTGCCGTCGATCAGGATCAGGGTGTTTTCCGGCCCCATGCCGCGAATGTCAATCTGACGGTTGTTTCCACGCTGGCCGCTGGTGGAGTTCCCGGTGAGGTTAACGCCCGGCATGGTGCGGATGATTTCCGCCACGTCGCGCGCGGGCGGGTTTTTGCGGATCTCGTCGGCGGTGATGGTCGACACGCCCGGCGCCTGTAAATTCTGCTCGGCGGCGGTGATCACCATAGTGTCTTCGTGCTGCGCAGAGGCGGTGTTGTCGTCTGCCACGGCGGGCAGCGCGACACCATAAATCCCTAAATTGACCAGCAAGGCCAGAGAGTGAATCTTCTTATTCATTGTACGTCCCGCTTTTATGGTTATTTAATGAGCGCGCTTCCCACAGCGCGGGCATTACGCTATTGCAAATGCAAATAGTTATCAATAATATTATCAATAAAATTTGCTCTGAAACAAAAAAGTCTGTTAAACATGGGGTTATAAGGGTGACGACGTTAACAACCGGAAGTGAAGCGTGGTGGCAGTCGAAAAACGGACCTGAATGGGAACGTCTGAAGGAGAACTGTCGCGTCACCTTCTGGTGGCGGGATCCGGCAGGCACGCAGAAAACCTCATCGGTCAAACGCGTCTGGCTCTACGTTACCGGCGTGACCGATCACCATCAAAATGCCCGTCCGCAGTCCCTTGAGCGCATCCCGGATACCAACGTCTGGCAGTGGCAGGGCGAATTCAGCCCCGAGTGGCGCGGGAGCTACTGTTTTATCCCTTCTGAAAATGAAAACGATTTTGCCGATACCGTGTTTGAAGGCGAACTGCCGGACCGCATGGCGCTGCGCGAAGGCTGGCGCAGGCTGCTGCCGCACGCGGTTTCCGATCCGCTGAATCCGCAGAGCTGGCGCGGCGGGCGCGGTCATGCCGTCTCGGCGCTGGAGATGCCGGACGCGCCCGTTCAGCCCGGCTGGAATCAGCCCAAAACGCCCTTCAAGGCGCCGATCTGCATTGAATGGGAAAGCGCGCGCCTGAAAAACCGCCGTCGCGTCTGGATTTTCACCACCGGGGATGACGGCCCGGAACGTCCGCTGGCGGTGCTGCTCGACGGGCAGTTCTGGGCCGAAAGCATGCCCGTCTGGCCCGCGCTGGCGTCGCTTACCACCGAGCGCAAACTGCCGCCTGCGGTCTACGTATTAATTGATGCGATCGACATGGAACATCGCAGCCGCGAATTGCCCTGTAACCGCGATTTCTGGCTGGCGGTGCAGGAAGAACTTCTCCCTCATGTAAAACAGCTCGCGCCCTTCAGCGACCGCGCCGACCGTACCGTGGTCGCGGGCCAGAGCTTTGGCGGCCTCTCTTCGCTTTATGCTGGCCTCAACTGGCCGCAGCGGTTTGGCTGCATCCTCAGCCAGTCCGGATCCTACTGGTGGCCTCACCGCGGCGGGCAGCAGGACGGGCTGCTCATCGAACAGCTTAAAGCGGGTGAAAAAACCGCACGCGGGCTGCGCATCATCCTTGAGGCCGGGCGTAACGAGCCGCTTATCTTCCGCGCGAACCAGGCGATTTACGCCGAACTCCGCGCGCAGCAGGTTTACTGGCGTCAGGTTGACGGCGGACACGACGCGCTTTGCTGGCGCGGTGGGCTGACGCAGGGGCTAATGACCCTCTGGCAGCCGCTTATTCAATAACGGAGTCTGTATGGAATTCAGCAATCCTTTCGATAATCCGCAGGGACAGTTCGCCATTTTGCAAAACGACCAGGGGCAGTACAGCCTGTGGCCGCAGCAGTGCGAACTGCCGGCGGGGTGGCGCGTGGTGTGCGAAGCGCAGTCTCAGGAGGCGTGCCAGCAGTGGCTCGCCGGGAACTGGCGCACGCTTGAACCGTCCCATTTTGCGGAGGGGAGCGCATGAAACGTCTTCCTCTCGTCGCCGCCCAGCCGGGTATCTGGATGGCGGAACAGCTGTCCTCCCTGCCAAACGCCTGGAGCGTGGCGCATTACACCGAGCTGAAAGGCGATATCGACGCGCCATTGCTGGCAAAAGCCATCGCTGAGGGCATGATGCAGGCCGATACCCTGCGAATGCGTTTTGCCGAGGATAACGGCGAGGTGTGGCAGTGGGTGGATGACACCCTCATTCTGCCGGAGCCGTCCATCGTTCGCGTTACCTCTCACGACGCTGCCGTGGCGCTGATGGAGGCCGATCTCCGCCAGAACCTGCGCGTCGACAGCGGTCAGCCGCTGGCGTTTCACCAGCTGATTCAGGTGGGGGAAAGCCACTGGTACTGGTATCAGCGCTATCACCATCTGGTGGTGGATGGCTTCAGCTTCCCGGCCATTACCCGCCAGATCGCCGCGATTTACGCCGCGTGGAAAAAGGATGAACCGACTCCTGACTCCCCGTTTACGCCATTTGCTGAAGTGGTGGAGGAGTATCAGCGCTATCGCGGCAGCGAGGCGTATCAGCGCGACGGCGCTTTCTGGGCCGAGCAGCGCAGGCAGCTTCCTTCTCCGGTCTCGCTCTCTTCCGCACCGCTGCCGGGACGCGCCGCCACAACCGATATCTTGCGCCTGAAAGTCACCGCCGACGGTCGCGCCTTTAGCCAGCTTGCGCAGGCGGCAGGACAGGCGCAGCGTACCGATCTGGCCCTTGCGCTGGTGGCGCTGTGGCTGGGCCGCCTGACCGGAAGGCTGGACTACGCCGCCGGGTTTATCTTTATGCGACGCATGGGCTCCGCCGCGCTGACCGCGACCGGGCCGGTGCTCAACGTCCTGCCGCTGGCGGTGAATATCAACCCGCAGGAGAGCCTGCCGGAGCTGGCGCTGTGCCTGGCCAACCAGCTGAAAAAAATGCGCCGCCATCAGCGCTACGACGCCGAGCAGATCGTGCGCGACAGCGGGCGTGCCGCAGGCGACGAAGCCCTGTTTGGCCAGGTGCTGAACGTGAAGGTGTTTGATTATCAGCTGGATATCGACGGCGTGGAGGCCATCACCCACACGCTGGCGACCGGCCCGGTAAACGATCTTGAGCTGGCGCTGTTCCCGGACGAGCAGGGTGGGCTGAGCATTGAGATCCTCGCCAGTAAGCAGCGCTACGACGAGGCGACGCTGACGCGTCACGTTGCGCGCCTGAACGCGATGCTGATGCAGTTTGCGGCCAACCCGGACCTGCGCTGCGGCGAAGTGGAAACCGTTTCAGAGCAGGAATACCAGATGCTTGCGCGCATCAACGATACCGGGCTGGCGCTGCCGGCCACCACGCTGGCGGATCTGGTGGCGGAGCAGGCGAGCAAAACGCCGGACGCCCCCGCGCTGGCGGACGCGCATATTGAGCTCAGCTATCGTGAGATGCGCGAGCAGGTGGTCGCGCTGGCAAACCTGCTGCGCGAGCGCGGCGTGAAGCCGGGCGACAGCGTGGCGGTGGCTCTGCCGCGCTCGGTGTTCCTGACGCTGGCGCTGCACGGCATCGTCGAGGCTGGTGCCGCGTGGCTGCCACTGGATACCGGCTACCCGGACGATCGTCTGCGGATGATGCTCGAGGACGCGAAGCCGTCCCTGCTTATTACCACTGACGAACAGCTTCCGCGATTTAGCGATCTGCCGATTAGTGCATTTAGTTACAACACCCTTTTACCGGCTGCGGATGCAAAACCGCTGCGCCTGGCGAAGCCGGAGCAGACGGCGTACATCATCTTTACCTCCGGTTCGACGGGGCGTCCGAAAGGGGTAATGGTCGGCCATACCGCCATCGTTAACCGCCTGAAGTGGATGCAGGACCACTACCCGCTGGACGCGACGGACGTGGTGGCGCAGAAAACGCCGTGCAGCTTTGACGTGTCGGTATGGGAGTTCTGGTGGCCCTTTATCGCCGGGGCGAAGCTGGTGATGGCAGAGCCGGACGCGCACCGAGATCCGCAGGCGATGCAGAGCTTCTTCGCCCGGTACGGCGTGACCACCACCCACTTCGTGCCGTCGATGCTGGCGGCGTTTGTCGCGTCGCTGACGCCGGAAAACGTGGCGTGCTGCAAAACCCTAAAGCAGGTGTTCTGCAGCGGCGAAGCGCTGCCGACCGAGCTGTGCCGCGAGTGGGAGCAGCTCACCCGTGCGCCGCTGCACAACCTGTATGGCCCAACCGAAGCGGCGGTGGACGTGAGCTGGTATCCGGCGTTTGGGCCCGAGCTGGCGGCGGTGGAAGGAAACAGCGTGCCGATCGGCTTCCCGGTTTGGAACACGGGGCTGCGCATTCTGGACGCGATGATGCGCCCGGTGCCGTTCGGCGTGGCGGGCGATCTGTATCTCACCGGCATTCAGCTGGCGCAGGGGTATCTGGGCCGTCCGGACCTCACCGCCAGCCGCTTTATTGCCGACCCGTTTGCCCCCGGCGAGCGGATGTACCGCACCGGCGACGTTGCCCGCTGGCTGGACAACGGCGCGGTGGAATATCTCGGCCGCAGCGATGACCAGTTAAAAATTCGCGGCCAGCGCATCGAGCTGGGCGAAATCGACCGGGCGATGCTGTCGCTGCCGGACGTGGCCCAGGCCGTCGCCCACGCCTGCGTGTTCAACCAGGCGGCGGCCACCGGCGGGGATGCCCGCCAGCTGGTGGGATACGTCGTCTCCGAATCCGGCTTACCGCTGGACCGCGACGCGCTGCTGGCGTCGCTCAAAGCCCAGCTGCCGCCGCACATGGTGCCGGTGGTGCTGCTGCAAATCAGCGCGCTGCCGCTCAGCGCGAACGGCAAGCTGGATCGCAAGGCGCTGCCGCTGCCGGAGTTGACGAGTAAAACCTCTGGCCGCGTGCCGGAAAGCGAATCCGAAATCGTCGTCGCGCAGGCATTTTCCGCGCTGCTCGGCTGCGAGGTCAACGACATTGAGACCGACTTCTTTGCCCTCGGCGGACACTCGCTGCTGGCGATGCGCCTGGCGGCGCAGCTTAGCCGCGCGTTCGAGCGCAAGGTTACGCCGGGGCAGATTATGGTCGCCTCCTCGGTGAGCAAGCTCAGCGCGCTGCTGGACTCGCAGATGAGCGACGAGCAGGCGCAGCGTCTGGGGTATGAAACCCTTCTGCCGCTGCGCGAAAGCGACGGGCCGACGCTGTTCTGCTTCCACCCGGCGTCCGGCTTTGCCTGGCAGTTTAGCGTCCTGGCGCGCTACCTCAGCCCGCGCTGGTCTATCGTCGGTATTCAGTCGCCGCGTCCGGACGGTCCGATGCAGCAGTGCGCTGATCTGGATGGAGTCATTGAGCATCACCTGGCTACGCTGCGTAATCAGCAGCCGCAGGGGCCGTATTATCTGTTCGGCTATTCCCTCGGCGGCACGCTGGCGCAGGGTATTGCGGCCCGCCTGCGCGAGCAGGGAGAAGCGGTGGCCTTCCTCGGCCTGCTGGACACCTGGCCGCCGGAAACCCAGAACTGGTCGGAGAAAGAGGCCAACGGCCTTGACCCGGAAGTACTGGCGGAGATCGAGCGCGAGCGTCAGGCGTTTATTGCTGCCCAGCAGGGACAGGGCTCCAGCGAGCTGTTTAACGCTATAGAGGGCAACTACGCCGACGCGGTGCGTCTGCTCACCACTGCGCACAGCGCGCGCTTTGACGGCAAAGCGACGCTGTTTGTCGCCGAGCGGACGCGAACGATGGATCCGCAGGTCGCCTGGGCGCCGTGGATGGCGGAGCTTGAGGTGTACAGCCAGGACTGCGCCCACGTGGATATCATTTCACCGCAGGCGTTTGAGAAGATAGGGCCGGTGTTGAGGGAGATACTGGGATAACGTCAAAAGCGCCGGGTGGCGGCTGCGCCTTACCCGGCCTACGGAACCGTTGTTGATGTTTGTTGGGTTTGCGCCCTCTCCCTGTGGGAGAGGGCCGGGGTGAGGGCATCAGACCGCACGCTTGCCCAGCGGCACCACCAGCGGCGTACCCGCCACCGGATCGTCAATAATCATGCAGCGCATGCCGTAGATCCGCTCAATCAGATCCGGCGTCACAATCTCTTTCGGCGCCCCCTGCGCCACTATCTCACCGTCTCGCAAGGCAATCAAATGCGTGGCGTAGCGGCACGCCTGGTTTAAGTCGTGCAGCACCGCCGCCAGGGTATACCCCTGCGTGCGGTTCAGCTCGCTCAGCAGCTCCAGAAGATCAATCTGATGGCTGATGTCGAGCCAGGTCGTCGGCTCGTCCAGCAGCATGATGGAGGTCTCCTGAGCCAGCACCATCGCGATCCACGCCCGTTGGCGCTGTCCGCCGGAGAGGGTGTCCACGCTCTGCTGGGCGAGCTCGGTGATGCCCGTCGCCTGCATCGCGCGGTTCACCGCCTCGTCATCTTCCTTTCGCCAGCGGGTAAACAGCGGCTGATGCGGGTAGCGACCGCGCGAGACCAGCTCCTGCACCGTGATGTCGCCCGGCGTGGTGGCGTTTTGCGCCAGCAGACCGATGCGTCTGGCCACCTCCTTGCTGGCGAAGCGCTGGATATGCTCCCCGTCGAGGAACACGCTGCCCTCAGCCGGCGTCATCAGGCGGCTCAGCGTGCGCAGCAGGGTCGATTTTCCGCAGCCGTTCGGGCCGGTAATGGCCGTGAAGTGGCCGTCCGGAATGGCAACGGATAAGTCACGGGCAATGATTTTTTTGCCGTAGCCGAGGGTGAGGTTTTCGCCGCGCAAGCGGGTGGTTGTGTCTGTCATTTCCTGCGTGACTCCTGAACGAGCAAGACGATGAGGTAAATTCCGCCGAGGCTGACGGTTACCACGCCCACCGGCAGTTGATAAGGCATAAACAGCCGCTGGGCGCAGAGATCGGCGGCCAGCAGCAGCAGCCCGCCGCACAGCGCCGCCTGGGTTAATCCCCAGCGCGCCGTGCCGCTAAGTCGCCGGGCGATGTGCGGCGCTACGAGGGCGATAAACGAGATTGGCCCGGCAATCGCGGTGGAGGCGGCGGTCAGCAGTACGGCGACCAGCATCAGCATCAGGCGCGAGCGTTCGACGCCCACGCCCAGCGCGCAGGCGCTATCGTCGCCCATCTCCAGCAGACGCATACGGCGCACCAGCAGCAGCGCGCCGATAAACATCAGCAAAATCAGCGGCGCGGCGGGCCAGATTTTGCCCCACGTCAGGCCGTTGAGGGAGCCTGCATACCACAGCCCGGCGGAGAGTGCGGTTTCCAGAGAAGCCTGCAACAAAAGCCAGGTGTTAAACGCCATCAGCATCGCGCGGATGCCGATCCCGATAATGATCAGCCGGAAGGTGTCAATGCCGTTGCGCCAGGCCAGGGCCCAGATAAGCAGCGATGTCAGAATGCCGCCCGCCATCGCCGTAAAGGTAATGGCCGTCAGATGTTGCCCGAACAGCACCATCGCCACCAGCACGCCGCTCCAGGCACCGGTGTTGAGGCCCATCACGTCCGGGCTGCCCAGCGGGTTGCGCATCAGCGACTGGAATATTGCGCCGCTCACGCCGAGCGCCGCACCGACCAGAATCGCCATCGCCACGCGCGGCAGTCGCCACTCCGTCACCACCATGGTGATGTTGCGCGGCGCGCTGCCGAGCAGGGCGTTAAACACCTGAGAAAAATCAAGCGTCACCGCGCCGCTGCGCAGGCTCCAGACCGCCAGCAGCAGAATGGCGATAAGCAGCAGCAAGACGCTGGTGAGTAAACGACGGGACGGGGCCATCATGCGCCACCTCCGCGTTTACGGCGAACCAGGAAGATCAGCACCGGCGCGCCGATAAAGGCGCTGACCACCGAGACGCGCAGCTCGCCGGGCACCAGCAGGCGGCCCAGCACGTCGGCAAACAGCAGCAGGGCAGGGGTCGCCAGCAGCGTCACCGGCAGCGACCAGCGGTGATCCGCCCCCACCAGCCAGCGCGCCATGTGCGGCATCATCAGGCCGATAAAGGCGATCGGGCCGACCACGGCGGTCGCGCTGCCGCACAGTACGGTGATGGCGAACAGACCAATCAGCTGCGTGCGCGCCACGCGGTTGCCGAGGGCGGTCGCGGTGTCGCTGCCAAGGCTCAGGCTGTTGAGCGACCGGCTTAAAAACAGCGCCACGGCGGCAGCGATAATGACCGGGATCGCCACCACTTTTAGGGTTTCAAGGGTGCGGATATCCAGCGAACCGGCCTGCCAGAAGCGCAGTTGGTCGTAGACGTCCGGGTTGAGCAGAGCGATGCCGTTGGACAAGCCCTCCAGCACCGCCGCGAGCGCCACGCCCGCAAGCGTCAGGCGGACCGGACTCAGCTGCCCGCCGCCCTGGCTGCCGGTAAAGGCGACGACCAGCGAGGCGGCCAGCGCGCCGCAGAAGGCCATCACCAGCTGTTCAGAGGGTGAGGTCAACCCGAACAGCGCCGCGCCGAGCACGATGGCAAAGCTGGCGCCGGAGTTAACGCCGAGAATGCCGGGGTCCGCCAGCGGGTTACGGGTGAGGGTTTGCATCAGGGCACCGGCAAGGCCCAGCGCGCCACCGGCCAGCAGTCCGGCAAGCGTGCGGGGCAGTCGGGCGTCGAGCACGATGACGCAGTCGGCGCTCTGGCAGGTGCCGGAGAGCGCATCAACGATAACGGACGCGGGCAGCGGCTTCGCGCCGACCAGCAGGCTGAGTGCAGCCGCAAGGCTCAGGAGCAGTAGTAAAACGGGCACGGCAACGGCGCGCACCGCAGAAGAGGAAAACGACATAGCAACATCCATGATTTGATAATGATAGTGATTATCGTTATCTATCTTATTTGGCTATGTTAGCATGTGCGCCCATGGAAAGGGTAGAAATAGACTCAAGGCTTTGTCATGAATCAAAAATCCTGGCTGCTCAACCTCAGCCTGCTGAAAACGCACCCGGCGTATCGCGCCGTTTTTATCGCTCGCTTTATCTCCATTTTGTCCCTCGGGCTGCTCGGCGTGGCCGTGCCGGTACAGATCCAGACCATGACCCACTCCAGCTGGCTGGTGGGGTTATCCGTCACCTTAACCGGCGGGGCGATGTTTATCGGCCTGATGGTCGGCGGCGTGCTGGCGGACCGCTACGAGCGTAAAAAACTGATCCTGCTGGCGCGCGGCACCTGCGGCGTGGGCTTTATCGGGCTGTGTCTGAACGCGATGCTGCCGGAGCCGTCGCTGATTGCGATTTACGCGCTGGGGCTGTGGGACGGTTTCTTCGCCTCGCTGGGCGTGACGGCGCTTCTTGCGGCAACGCCCGCGCTGGTCGGGCGCGAGAACCTGATGCAGGCGGGGGCGATTACCATGCTCACCGTGCGTCTGGGCTCGGTGATTTCGCCGATGGTGGGCGGCCTGCTGCTGGCGACCGGCAACGTGGCGTGGAACTACGGGCTGGCGGCGGCGGGAACCTTCATCACCACGCTGATGCTGCTGCGTCTGCCGCTGCTGCCGCCTCCGCCGCAGCCGCGCGAGCATCCGCTGAAATCGTTGATGGTCGCGATTCGTTTCCTGTTCAGCAACCCGCTGATTGGCGGGATTGCGCTGCTCGGCGGCCTGCTGACCATGGCGAGCGCCGTGCGCGTGCTCTACCCGGCATTAGCGGGAGCGTGGCAGATAAGCGCCTCGGAGATTGGTCTACTGTACGCCGCCATTCCGCTCGGCGCGGCGTGCGGGGCGCTGACCAGCGGCAACCTGGCGCAGAGCGCGCGTCCGGGGTTGATTATGCTGCTTGCCACGCTGGCCTCGTTTATCGCCATCGGCTTCTTCAGCCTGATGCCGGTGTGGGCTCTCGGGGTGCTGTGTCTGGTGATTTTTGGCTGGCTGAGCGCCATCAGCTCGCTGCTGCAGTACACCCTGATCCAGACCCAGACGCCGGAAAGGATGCTCGGGCGCATTAACGGCCTGTGGACGGCGCAGAACGTGACGGGTGATGCGATTGGCGCGGCGATCCTCGGCGGGCTGGGCGCGATGATGACCCCGGCGGCCTCGGCGAACTGCGGCGGGTTTGCGTTAGCGATGGTTGGCGGGATTTTGTTAGTGGCGCTGGTGGAGTTGCGGCGGTTCAGGCAGGAGGTTGTGTTGAACGACGGGGCGGCCTGATGCCCTCACCCCGGCCCTCTCCCACAGGGAGAGGGAGGGGAAATGCCTACTTAAACAATGCATTCAATCTGTCTAACACCAACATCGCGCTGTAATAATCCAGGCGGAACGTCTCCGTTCCCAATGCCCAGACCCGTTTGTTTTTCACCGACGGCAAATGCGCCAGCAGCGGGTTGGCGTAAATCGCATCCACGTCTTTCTGATCGCCGGCAAACACAAACAGCCCTTCGCCGTTCAGCCCCGTCGCCAGGTTTTCCCCTCCCAACTGAATGATGTCGTGGCGTTTGCCCTGGCTTTTTGAGGTGTGCAGTCCGGCGGGCAGCTCCGCCAGCGTAAAGCCCAGCTGGTGCAGCAGCTTGCCCTGCGCCGATTCCGCAGTCCACAGGTTGGCGCTGTGCGCGGCGGCGGTATAGACGATGGCGTTGACAGGCTGCGGCGGCAGCTTCATCTGCTCTTTCACCTGCGCGAGCTGTTTATCAAAGGCGGCAATGCGCTCTACGGCCTGTTTTTCCTGCCCGGTAATGGTGCCCAGTAGGGTCAGCAGTGCCTGCCAGCTTTTGTCGTCGTAGTTGATGATAAGCGTCGGCGCGATAGCTGAGAGCTGATCGTACAGCGCCAGTGCGGAATCCCCGCCGGTAGCGCTGATCAAAATCAGATCCGGCATCTGGGCGGCGACCGCTTCGGCGCTCGGCTCGCCGATGTACAGCCGTGCAACCTTGCGCTGTTTCGCAATATCACCCCACTGGCGCAAAAAGCCCTGCGCATCCGCCACGCGGTTGTTCGGCGTGGTGGCGCCGCTGGCGACGACCGGGGCGTCAATCGCCAGCAGGGAGCCGGTTAAGGTCACGCTGGTGGAGACAATGCGCGTCGGTTTGCTCTCAAGCGTGTGAACGCCTCGGCTGTCGGTCACCTGACGCGGCCAGTCGGCGGCAGCGGCTGAGGCAAGTCCTAAAACAAAAAGTCCAGATAAAAGCAGGGTATTACGGAATAGGGCAGGGAATTTCACAGCGCGACATCCTGTTTTTGTTGAAGATAATGCTTCTCATTTTCATGGTTGCCGCGAAGGGATGCAAGCTTTTGTCGCACAAGTTATTTGTCTGACGGTTGACAGCGAAGCGATGTGGGATTAGGTTAGCCGACGAAAATATAAATGATAATCATTATTGCTTCTTTTATCATTTTGAGGAGGATGATATGGACACGTCCCTGGCTGAGGAAGTTCAGCACACCGCGACCACGCTGCAATCAGACAGCTTTTTCTTTATGTCGCCTTACCGCAGTTTTACTACCTCAGGCTGTTTTGCCCGCTTCTCTGAACCCGCCGTCGGCGGCGACGATCCGGCGGGGCACTTCCAGCAAAAATTAGCCCAGGCCTTCCGGAATGCGAAAGCCAGCGGCATCGCTCATCCGGTGATGGTAGGGGCTATTCCGTTCGATACTCGCAAGCCATCTTCTCTGTTTATTCCGCAGCGCTGGCAGACCTTTTCCCGTCCCGCGCGTCAGCAGTCCGCACGCTATTTCTCCGGCGCGCAGGCGCTGAAGGTGGAACAGCGCACCGAGATCCCCGCTCAGCCCGTGTTCGAAGAGATGGTCGCGCGCGCCGCGTCGCTCACCGCCACGCCGCAGGTGAATAAGGTAGTGCTGTCGCGCCTGATTGATATCGCCACCGATAAAAACATGGATAGCGGTGCGCTGATGGAGCGGCTGATCGCCCAGAACCCGGCGAGCTTTAACTTCCACGTTCCGCTGGAGGACGGCGGCGTGCTGCTCGGAGCCAGCCCGGAACTGCTGCTGCGCAAAGAGGGCGCGCACTTTAGCTCGCTGCCGCTGGCAGGCTCCGCGCGCCGCCAGCCGGACGACGTATTGGATCGCGAAGCGGGCAATAAGCTGCTCGCCTCCGAAAAAGACCGTCACGAGCACGATCTCGTAACCCAGGCGATGAAGGCCATTCTGGCACCGCGCAGCCACCACCTGAGCATGCCGTCTTCCCCGCAGCTCATCACCACGCCGACGCTGTGGCATTTGGCGACGCCGGTTGAAGGTGACGCGCGTGACAACGAAAACGCCCTGACGCTGGCCTGCCTGCTGCACCCGACCCCGGCCCTGAGCGGCTTCCCGCATCAGGCGGCAAAAGAGCTGATTGCCGAGCTGGAGCCGTTCGACCGCGAGCTGTTCGGCGGCATCGTCGGCTGGTGCGACAGCGAAGGCAACGGCGAGTGGGTGGTGACCATCCGCTGCGCGCGTCTGCATAAAAACACCGTTCGCCTGTTTGCCGGCGCGGGCATTGTGCCGGCCTCCTCGCCGGTGGGCGAGTGGCGCGAGACGGGCGTGAAGCTCTCCACCATGCTTAACGTGTTTGGCCTGCACTAAGGAACGCTCATGACTATTCCCTTTACCCGCTGGCCTGAGGAATTCGCCCGCCGCTACCGTGAAAAAGGCTACTGGCAGGATCTGCCGCTGACCCACATCCTGACGGATCGTGCGGACAGCGATGCCGTGGCGATTATCGACGGCGAGCGGCACATCACCTACCGCGCGTTTAATCAGGCGGTAAACAATCTGGCGTCCGCTCTTCAGGCGCGCGGGCTGCAGCGCGGCGAGACGGCGCTGGTGCAGCTCGGAAACGTGGCCGAGTTCTACATCACTTTCTTCGCGCTGCTGCAAATCGGCGTCGCGCCGGTGAACGCGCTCTTTAGCCATCAGCGCAGCGAGCTGAACGCTTACGCGGAGCAGATCAAACCCGCCGCGCTGATTGCCGATCGCGACCACGGGCTGTTTGCGGGCGATGATTTTCTTAACACCTTTGTGGATGCGCACCGCTCGATTCGCGTCGTGCTGCTGCGCGGCGATAAGGACGAACACGCCCTGGAAGCGGCGATTGCGCGTCCGGCGGACAATTTCATCCCGAACCCAACGCCCGCCGACGAAGTGGCGTTTTTCCAGCTTTCCGGCGGTAGCACCGGCACGCCGAAGCTGATCCCGCGCACGCACAACGATTACGACTACAGCATTCGCCGCAGCAACGAGATTTGCGGCATCACCGCCGATACGCGTTACCTGAACGCGCTGCCCGCGGCGCATAACTACGCCATGAGTTCGCCGGGATCGTTAGGCGTTTTCACCGCGGGCGGCTGCGTGATGCTGGCGAACGATCCGAGCGCCACGCTCTGCTTCCCGCTGATTGAACGGCATCAGATTAACGTCACCTCGCTGGTTCCTCCGGCGGTGAGCCTCTGGCTGCAGGCGATTGCCGACGGCGCGGGAAGCGCGCAGCTTAAATCCCTCAGGCTGCTGCAGGTGGGGGGCGCACGTCTCTCCGCCACGCTCGCGGCGCGCATTCCGGCGGAAATCGGCTGCCAGCTTCAACAGGTGTTCGGCATGGCGGAAGGGCTGGTGAACTACACCGCGCTCGACGACGCGCCGGAACGCATCATCAACACCCAGGGCCGCCCGATGTGCCCGGACGACGAAGTTTGGGTGGCGGACGAGAACGGAAACCCGCTGCCGCGCGGTGAGGTTGGGCGTCTGATGACGCGCGGGCCGTATACCTTCCGCGGCTATTTCAACAGCCCGGAACACAACGCCAGCGCCTTTGACGCCGACGGCTTTTACTGCTCCGGCGATCTGATTGCCATTGACGAGCAGGGCTACATCACCGTGCAGGGGCGCGAGAAGGATCAGATCAACCGCGGCGGCGAGAAGATCGCCGCCGAAGAGATTGAAAACCTGCTGCTGCGCCACGAGTCGGTGATCCACGCCGCACTGGTGAGCATGGAGGACAGCCTGCTGGGCGAAAAAAGCTGCGCGTATCTGGTGGTGAAACAGCCCCTGCGCGCGGTCGAGGTGCGCCGCTTCCTGCGCGAGCAGGGCGTTGCCGAATTCAAGCTGCCGGACCGCATGGAGAGCGTGGATGCGCTCCCGCTAACGCCGGTCGGTAAAGTCGATAAGAAACAGTTGCGCCTGTGGCTTGCTGAACGCGCCCGGGGCTGAGGAACAGAGTATGGCCATTCCAAAATTAACCGCTTACGCGCTGCCGACCGCCGCAGATCTGCCGACCAACAAGGTGAACTGGGCGTTCGAGCCTGAGTGCGCCGCGCTGCTAATCCACGATATGCAGGAGTATTTCCTGAACTTCTGGGGCGAAAACAGCGCGATGATGCAGCAGGTGGTGGCGAATATCGCCAGACTGCGCGCTTACTGCAAAGCGCACAATATTCCCGTCTACTACACCGCCCAGCCGAAAGAGCAGAGCGACGAAGACCGCGCCCTGCTGAACGACATGTGGGGGCCAGGCCTGACCCGCTCACCGGAGCAGCAGCGCATTATAAGTGAACTGACCCCGGACGAAGCGGACACGGTGCTGGTGAAGTGGCGCTACAGCGCGTTTCACCGCTCGCCGCTGGAGCAGATGCTGAAAGAGACGGGCCGCAACCAGCTGCTGATTACCGGCGTCTACGCCCACATCGGCTGCATGACCACCGCCACCGATGCCTTTATGCGCGACATCAAGCCGTTCTTTATCGCCGACGCGCTGGCGGATTTCACCCGCGACGAGCATCTGATGTCGCTGAACTACGTGGCAGGGCGCTCGGGCCGCGTAATGATGACCAACGAGCTGCTGCCTTCCGTTCCGGCGACCAAAGCAGCGCTGCGCGAGCTGATCCTGCCGCTGCTGGACGAGTCCGACGAGCCGATGGATGACGAAAACCTGATCGACTACGGCCTGGACTCGGTGCGCATGATGGCGCTGGCCGCCCGCTGGCGCAAAGTGCACGGCGATATCGACTTCGTGATGCTGGCAAAAAATCCCACAATCGACGCCTGGTGGGCGCTGCTCTCCCGCGAGGTGAAGTGATGGGGCTGGATTTCACTGGTAAAACCGTCTGGGTGACGGGCGCGGGTAAGGGGATTGGCTACGCGACGGCGCTGGCGTTTGTGGAGGCGGGCGCACGGGTGACCGGCTTCGATCTGGCGTTTCCGCTGGGCGATTATCCGTTCGCCACTGAAACCCTGGACGTGGCGGATGCCGCGCAGGTGCATGAGGTGTGCGGGCGTGCGCTGGCGTCGCTTGAACGGCTGGACGTGCTGGTCAACGCGGCGGGCATTCTGCGCATGGGGGCGACGGACCAGCTTTCGCAGGAGGACTGGCAGCAGACCTTCGCGGTTAACGTCGGCGGCGCGTTCAACCTGTTCCAGCAGACGATGGGCCAGTTCCGCCGTCAGCAGGGCGGGGCGATAGTCACCGTGGCGTCCGACGCGGCGCACACGCCGCGCATCGGCATGAGCGCCTACGGCGCGTCGAAGGCGGCGCTGAAAAGCCTGGCTATGACCGTCGGGCTGGAGCTGGCGGGCAGCGGCGTGCGCTGTAACCTGGTGTCGCCGGGCTCAACGGACACCGATATGCAGCGCACCCTGTGGAAAAGCGACGACGCGGAGCAGCAGCGTATTCGCGGCTTTGGCGAGCAGTTCAAGCTTGGCATTCCGCTGGGCAAAATAGCTCGTCCGCAGGAGATAGCCAGCACGGTGCTGTTCCTTGCATCCGATGCCGCCAGCCATATCACCCTGCAGGATATCGTGGTGGACGGCGGCTCCACGCTGGGGGCGTAAGATGATCTGGAAACGCCATTTACCGCTCGAGGAGCTTAACGCGACCAGCCTGAACACCCTGGTGGCACATCTCGGCATTGTCTATACCCGTCTCGGTGACGACACGCTGGAAGCGGAGATGCCGGTGGATGCGCGCACCCATCAGCCGTTTGGCCTGCTGCACGGCGGCGCGTCGGCGGCGCTGGCGGAAACGCTGGGGTCGATGGCCGGTTTTCTGATGACCCGCGACGGGCAGAGCGTGGTGGGGACGGAGCTTAACGCCACGCACCATCGTGCGGTCTCTCACGGCAAAGTGCGCGGCGTTTGCCAGCCGCTGCATCTGGGGCGTTCGAGCCAGAGCTGGGAGATTGTGGTATTCGACGAGCAGGGGCGGCGGTGCTGCACCTGTCGGTTGAGCACGATGGTGTTGGGCTAAGCCAGGCAGATCAAAGTGATCGGCTTAACACTGTGGTGTAAATCTCTGGTTTGACCACGCATTATTGCGTTTCAAAGTTGTTAAATTTTTCCGGTTGTTCTAGAAACAAAATGTAACATCTCACTGTTTCACAACAACGGACAACAACTATGAACAACTCAGGGAAATACCTTATATGGGCAGGGCTCTCCGTTGTGGGAGCCTTTGCCCTGGGCTATATCGCCCTCAACCGGGGGGAACAGATCAATGCGCTCTGGATCGTCGTCGCCTCCGTCTGCATTTATCTGATCGCGTACCGTTTTTATGGCCGCTATATCGCGAAGAACGTTCTGGCCGTTGACGCTACGCGCATGACGCCTGCCGTCCGCCATAACGACGGGCTGGACTACGTGCCGACCGACAAAAAAGTGCTGTTCGGTCACCATTTTGCGGCGATTGCCGGAGCGGGTCCGCTGGTGGGGCCGGTGCTGGCGGCGCAGATGGGCTACCTGCCGGGGATGATCTGGATCCTCGCGGGGGTGGTGCTGGCGGGCGCGGTACAGGACTTTATGGTGTTGTTCGTCTCCACCCGCCGCGACGGGCGTTCGCTGGGTGAGCTGGTGAAAGAGGAGATGGGGGCAACCGCCGGGGTGATTGCGCTGGTGGCGACCTTTATGATCATGGTGATTATCCTCGCGGTGCTGGCGATGATCGTGGTGAAAGCGCTGACCCACAGCCCGTGGGGGACCTATACCGTTGCCTTCACCATTCCGCTGGCGCTGTTTATGGGGATCTATATTCGCTACCTGCGCCCGGGCCGCATTGGTGAGGTGTCGGTAATTGGCCTGGTATTCCTGGTGTTCGCCATTATCTCCGGCGGCTGGGTGGCGGAAAGCCCGACCTGGGCGCCGTTCTTCGACTTTACCGGCGTCCAGCTGACCTGGATGCTGGTGGGCTACGGCTTTGTGGCGGCGGTGCTGCCGGTATGGCTGCTGCTGGCTCCGCGTGACTATCTCTCTACGTTTTTGAAAATCGGCACCATCGTCGGGCTGGCGATCGGCATTCTGATTATGCGCCCGACCCTGACCATGCCTGCGTTAACCAAATTCATCGACGGTACCGGCCCGGTCTGGACCGGTAACCTGTTCCCGTTCCTGTTTATCACCATCGCCTGCGGCGCGGTGTCGGGCTTCCACGCGCTGATCGCTTCCGGCACCACGCCGAAGATGCTGGCGAATGAAAATCAGGCCTGCCTGATCGGCTACGGCGGCATGCTGATGGAATCCTTTGTCGCCATCATGGCGCTGGTCTCTGCCTGCATCATCGACCCGGGCGTGTATTTCGCGATGAACAGCCCGATGGCGGTACTGGCACCGGCTGGCACCGTTGACGTGGTGGCGTCCGCCGCGCAGGTAGTGAGCGGCTGGGGCTTTGCGATTACCCCTGATACGTTGACGAGCATCGCCAGTGAAGTGGGCGAGCAGTCGATTATCTCCCGTGCGGGCGGGGCGCCGACGCTGGCAGTGGGGATGGCCTACATCCTGCACGGCGCGCTGGGCGGGCTGATGGACGTGTCGTTCTGGTATCACTTCGCCATCCTGTTCGAGGCGCTGTTTATCCTGACGGCGGTGGATGCGGGAACCCGTGCGGCGCGCTTTATGCTGCAGGACCTGCTGGGGGTGATCTCCCCGAACCTGAAGCGTACCGATTCGCTCCCGGCTAACCTGCTGGCGACGGCGCTGTGCGTGCTGGCGTGGGGATACTTCCTGCACCAGGGCGTGGTTGATCCGCTGGGCGGGATTAACACCCTGTGGCCGCTGTTTGGTATCGCCAACCAGATGCTGGCGGGAATGGCGCTGATGCTCTGCGCGGTAGTGCTGTTCAAGATGAAGCGCCAGCGTTACGCGTGGGTGGCACTGGTGCCAACCGCGTGGCTGCTGATCTGTACCCTGACGGCGGGCTGGCAGAAGGCCTTCAGTCCGGACAACAAGGTGGGCTTCCTGGCGATTGCCAACAAATTCCAGGCGATGATCGACAGCGGTAAGATCCCGGCGCAGTACACCGAGTCCCAGCTGTCTCAGCTGGTGTTTAATAACCGTCTGGACGCCGGGCTGACCATCTTCTTTATGGTGGTGGTCGTGGTGCTGGCGTTGTATTCTCTGAAAACCGCGCTGGCGGCGTTGAAAAACGATAAGCCAACGGCGAAAGAGACGCCGTACGAGCCGATGCCTGAAAACCTGGAAGAGATTGTGACCCAGGCGAAAGGGGCGCACTAACCTGTGTGCCGGGTGGCGGCTTCGCCTTACCCGGCACACATTTCTTCTCCGGCCTTTCTCTTCGGGAGAGGGCCGGAAACAAACGAGACACTGATTATGTTCGACACCCTTTCCAAAGCAGGTAAGTACCTGGGCCAGGCCGCCAAAATGATGATTGGCGTGCCGGACTACGACAACTACGTCGAGCATATGCGCGTTAACCATCCGGACCAGACGCCCATGACCTACGAAGAATTTTTCCGCGACCGCCAGGATGCCCGCTACGGCGGCAAGGGCGGGGCGAAGTGCTGTTAACCCTCTTTCGGTAAATAGAGGCTGATCTGTTCCTGCTTGCAGCCGTAGATCGCCGCCAGCTTTTCACGGGTGCGCTTTTGCGGACGGGAGTCAAGCGCTTCCAGCTGCGACACGGCGGACTGGGTGATGCCGAGTTTTTCCGCCACCTCCTGCTGGGACATGCCGCGCAGGATACGCCACGCGGCCTGCAGGCTGACGTTCTGCCAGGTCATGATGCTGCATACTTCTCCCGGCAATTCCACGTCATCCAGATTATCGTGTTCGACTTCAATATCCTCCAGATCGTCATCGGTTTCGTCGTCAATTTCTGCCATCTGTAAGAGCATACGAAAATATTCGTGATAGGGAATAACGACGTACTGCGTTTTCCCATTATCGTCCTTGATTAGCTGTACAGCCATAGTTGGCACTCTCCTCATGCAGGTAAGTCGTTGAAGTTCTGCGCTTGACGGCCAAAACATAACAATGGTCATCGGGAGCGTCCCGAAGCGTATAGACGATGCGGTAATCGCCTACGCGAAGCCGGAAATGATTTTCTGTCGTCGATATTTTTTTGATATCGGGCCGGGGAGCCGAGCTGTCATCCAGCTCGGAGAGCTTTACCTCAATTCGACGCTGATATCGCTCGTCAATTCTGGAAAATGCCTTTTTTGCACCATTTGACCAGACAATCTTCATCCGTACCTCCACTGTACGCCCACACAAAATATAAGGAAATAATAAGGCTATTAGATAAATTCCGAATTTCTAATGGGATACTGTAGAGCGGTGAAATAACCGGAGAAAGCGGCAAAACGCGAACCGTCGAGGGCGCTCGGAAACGCCTCTGCCGGGCGACAGAGGCTTGCAGGGAGATTGCGATCAGGCGTTCAAACCGCCGTCCACGTCCAGGCCGGTACCGGAGATCTGCCCGGCCGCCGGGCTGGCAAGAAACGTGACCGCCGCCGCGACGTCTTCCGGCTGACCGTAATGACCCAAAGCAATAAGCTGACGCTGAGAGTCAGCCTGTTCCCCGTCTTCCGGGTTCATATCGCTGTTGGTGGGGCCGGGGTGCACCAGGTTAACGGTAATGCCGCGCGGCCCTAAATCACGAGCCAGCCCGCGGGTGAGGGAATTCAGCGCCGATTTGGTCATCGAGTAAACGGCAATGCCCGGCTGCGCCACGCGGTTTGCCAGACAGCTTCCGATGTTGATAATGCGCCCGCCGTCGGACATGTGCACCAGCGCTTCCTGAATGGTGATCACCACGCCGCGAATATTGACGTTGATAAGGGCGTCAATGTCCGCCAGCGTCATGGACTCCAGCGGGCCGCCGCGCGCGATCCCGGCGTTGTTGACCAGAATGTCCAGCCCGCCAAGAGAACGCGCCGCATGGGTGACGGCATCCTGAATCGCCTGCGCGCTGGCGCTGTCGGCCTGCACGGCTTCGCTGTGGCGCCCCAGCGCCTTAATCTCATCGGCGACCGCCTGGGCTTTATCGGCAGATTTTTCATACGTAATAATCACATCCGCACCGGCGCGCGCCAGCGACAGGGCAATCGCACGACCCAGCCCGCGGCTGGCACCGGTAACCAGCGCCTTTTTACCTGTTAAATCGATCTGCATGATGACCTCGTTACGAGAGTGGTAAGAATCATCATTAGGTATAGCCTGTCGGGGCGATTAACGGCTGAAGGATTCCACTTTCTCAAACGCGGCGCGCAGAACGTCAGGCGTTAACGTAACAGGTAAATAGTGAATCGACTCCACCGGGCGCAGGGTGTGGGCGATGACCCGATCCAGCTCGTCGCGGTTATTGATGTCGACGTCCAGCTCGCGCAGCGTGGTCGGCAGGTTAAAACGCTGGTACGCCGCGACCAGCTGCGCCAGCACGTCGTCCTGGCCGAGCAGGGCGCTCTGCACCAGAATCCCGTAGGCTACCTTGGTGCCGTGCAGGTATTTTTCCGTCTGCGGCAGCACGGTTAAGCCGTTGTGTACCGCATGCGCCGCCGCCACGCGAGTGTAGCGCTCGCCCAGGCCGCCAACCATTCCGCCGCCGGCGACGATTGCATCGACCACGTCCCGAAACGCCTGCGTCTGTTCGCCGCGCTGCTGGTCGGCCAGCGCCTCTTCGCTGCGCGTCAGCAGCACGTCGCGGATCGCCAGCGCGCCGTTGATGCCCAGCCGCACGGTCAGCGGCAGGTTCTCCGGCTCAGGTGCCAATACCACCGCTTCGTACCACTTCGCCAGCGTATCGCCGATGCCCGCCAGCAGATACTCCGCCGGGGCGTTAAGGACGATCTGCGGCTCCACCAGCACCAGGAAGTTGGCGTCGTCGAAGATCTCAAAATGCAGCGCCTGACCGGCATCGTTGTACCAGACGGAGAGCGGGGTCCACGCCGCGCAGGTGGCGGCAATGGTGGGGATGCCCACGAACGGCACCCCTAAGCGGCGCGCCACGGCCTTGACGGTATCCATCACCGCGCCGCCGCCGACGCCAATCACCACGCTGGCGTCGCTGCCGGATTCATTCACCAGATGGGTGACGTCGCGCTCGCTGCAGTGGCCTTTAAACAGCAGGCGTTTCGCTCCCGGCGCGTTAAAGCTCTCGGGCAGGAAAGGGCGCGCGCCTTCGATAGCGCGCTCGCCGTAAATCCACACCGCGCGGGAAAGCTGTTCCGGGGTAAAGAAGTTATCCAGCCGCGCAAGGCTTCCGGGATGAGAGAAGTAGTTCGCCGGGCCAGGCACGACGCGGATATCGGTGTTGCTCATGATGGTGTCCTTTTTGCGGAAGCGCTAACCCGATGTTATGTCTGGACATCCGGATGGCTAATAATATTTCGCTTTAACTTATGCCTTTTCCGTCGTTGTCAGTCAACCGGAGCTGTGAAAAATTCGATAAATCAGAAGAGTAATGAAGGATTTACGCGGATGGTTTCCAGTCGCCTTGAGATGCGCGGTATTAGCCTGGCCTTTTCCGGCTTTCAGGCGCTGTCGCGCGTGGACTTTACCTTAACCGGCGGATCCGTACACGCCCTGACCGGCGCCAACGGCGCGGGGAAATCGACGCTGATGGCGGTGCTGTGCGGCACGCACGACCACTATGAGGGCGAGATCAGCATCAACAACCAGCCGGTGAGCATCCGCGAACCGCTTGACGCCAAACGGCTGGGGATCCATCTCGTGCAGCAGGAGGTGGACGTGGCGCTGATCCCGGGGTTAAGTATTGCCGAAAACATCATGCTCGACCAGCTGGCGCAGCCGGGGCATCGCTTCAGCTGGCGCGCGATCCGCCAGCAGGCGAGACAGGCGCTGGCGCAGCTCGACGTGACGCTGGACGTTCGCCGTTCCATCGACGGCTGTTCGCTGGCCGAAAAGCAGCAGATTTTGCTGGCGCGGGCGCTGTCCCACCACTGCCGTTTTTTGATTCTTGATGAGCCCACCGCGCCGCTGGACGCGCATGAGAGCGAGCGCCTGTTTGGGGTGGTGAGACGCTTAAAGCAGCAGGGCAT
>OLJC01000061.1_pt1 | contig 49169 bp, 49 predicted proteins | sample 1601461 | NCBI WGS metagenome assembly OLJC01 (sample SAMN04436803, study PRJEB24849) | human gut metagenome | biome: human gut; feature: NICU; material: stool | host: Homo sapiens | place: USA: Saint Louis, MO | collected 2011-06-13 | reverse complement strand
GAGCACCTCAAAAACACCATCATACACTAAATCAGTAAGTTGGCAGCATCACCCTGTCTCTTTATATATTTGAAAATGAATATTTGTTCTTCATAATTAGGAATAGGGATAGTTAATTCAGAAAATTCATTAAAACGAAATTCTGTTGAGCGCTCCCTGATTCCTTTAGATAACGATTGGATAAAATTAGTAACCGCTAATTGACGTACGAGATAACCATAATAGCTAGTATAAACTTGTGTCTTTTTATGAGGGATACAAACAGAGCAAACAGGAGAGCACTTTCCATTAGAATCACTAACCCCAATTGCACCAGCAAAGCCATCCATAGCATGTATCACAAGATCCCCTTTTAAAACCCCTTGATACCCAATTTCTTTAATAGCGAAAGTAAACCCATCTGTTCTTCTGTTTTGTCGAAGTGTAACATGGCCGTCACGAAATGCCGTAATTATTCCAGCATGTTTTGATATCGGCCTTTGCATTTTACGAAATATAAATTTTGCTCTTTTAAGTATCCAATGTTCTGGTATATTGCCCAACCACTCAACCCCAGAATCCTTCATCGGTACATCAGGGTTTAACCCTTTGGTTACGGCATGGCTTATTACTGCCTGACGTTTTTCTTTTAGCAATTCGATGAGTTTATATTGTTTTTTTATTAATTGATCAATTTTTGTTATTTTGTGATTTAGGAATGTTATTATGCTATATTGTTCGGGAATCGTCGGAATGAGAAGTGGAAGGCGACGGAAATCTTCAAATTTCATTGACTGACGTAACCCATTACCCATGCTATAAAAAACTTTCATTGTGTCGTACGAATGAAGTATCTGATATAGGAAAACAGGAGTTAAATATTTTTTTACGGCTAGTTTAAGGTAGGCGGATGTGATTATTCCTTTCTGAGTAACCAAACCTACGCGTAAACTTTTCTTATCATTTTGCAAATCTGTTAGGCGGAGTATTGTGTCACCTTTATCTACAAGTTGATAAGTATTAAAGGATTCAGGTAACAAACCATAGTTACTATCAATGTCTCGGGACACTATTTTACCATAGCTAAGTGAAAGAACATTATATTCCAAACCATCTGTATTCTTTGTCGTGGATGCATCGCAACAAGAGAACGTTGGTTTGACATTCCAGTGGGAAGGGATAGACATTACCCACTCAACCCCAGAATCCTTATATTCCGGATACGCCTTATACTTAGCCATCAGGAGTGTACCTCCTGCAGCAGCTTCATAATCTCCGCGCTCAGCGCATCCAGCTCCGCGTCAATCTCCTCCAGCGGGCGCGGTGGCTTATAGACATAAAAATGCCGGTTAAATGGAATCTCATATCCAACGACCCCAACCTCGCCGTCGCGGGCATCGCGCTTGTCGGCATTAATCCACGCGTCCGGTACGTGCGGGAGCACCTCCGCCTTCACGTAGCCTTCAATCAAATCGCTGGTCGAAACAGACGGATCGAGCGCTACGTTCTCGTTGTCGCGCAGGTCGGCATCCTGCTCAAACTCCACCACCTGTCCGCGGTACGCAAACGCGCCGTACAGCGGCTGCGCATCTTCCCTGAGCACCTTTTTGACGACCGGCTCCGCGTCCGGGTTTTTGCGGGTAATGGCCTCGATAAACTGCTTATGCTCTTTGGCATCCAGCTTAACGGCGGCAGTTTTAAACGCCTCTTTGAGCGTCAGCTGGAACTGATTGAAATCATCGCTCGGCTGAGCGAGACCACCTGCTTTCCCGTCGAGCGACGTCTGGATTTTTTGCGCTTTAACCATCAGCGCGCGCTGTTGTCGCCACAGCGTTGCGTCGAGCAGATCCTTAATCTGCTTCTCTTTAAGCTCAGGGAATTCAGCCTTGATAACGGCGCGTGCTTCCACCTCGAACTCGGCAAAGTTGCCGTAGTTCTCGTCCTGCCAGAAGGCACCGAACGCGTCGTACAGGCACGCCATCGGTGCGTTAAGTGGTTTTGGCGCAAAGCGCAGCGCGGCAATGGATTCATCCGTGACCTGGGCCGTTAAACGCAGCGGGCGCTCAATGGTCAGGCGGCGGAAACCAAAGTCGGTGCTGTTGAATATCTTGCAGGCCAGGGTGCGTTCTTCATCGGCGTTTTTAACTTCCACGACGTCGAAGTCGCCAAAGGTGCGGGTAATGAGCCGGATGTCTTCCTCGCTCATCATGTTGCGCTTCGCACCCAATGACTTACGGATTTTGCTGCATAGCTTGCTGGCGTCGATCAGCTGGATCTTGCCCTTACGCTCCGCCGCCTTTTTGTTCGACAGGATCCACACGTAGGTGGCGATCCCGGTGTTGTAGAACATGTCGGTGGGCAGGGCGACGATCCCTTCCAGCAGATCGGCTTCAAGGATGTAGCGGCGGATCTCGCTTTCGCCGCTGCCCGCGCCGCCAGTGAACAGCGGTGAACCGTTGAGAATGATCCCGATGCGCCCGCCGGTATCGGCATCACGCATTTTGCTGATCAGGTGCAGCAGGAAGAGCAGCGAGCCGTCGGAAACGCGCGGCAGGCCGGGCCCGAAACGCCCGTCAAATCCTTTGCGATGCTCGTTGTTAACGTCGGCTTCGATCTTCTTCCAGTCCACGCCAAACGGCGGGTTCGACAGCATGTAATCGAAGCGATCGGCGGGAAGCTGATCGTTAGAAAGGGTGTTGCCCAGCTTGATGCGGCTGACGTCCTGACCTTTTATCAGCATATCAGCCTTGCAGATAGCGTAGGACTCCGGGTTCAGCTCTTGTCCGAACGCGCGCATCACTGCATTCGGGTTGAGTTCATGAACGTACTCCATTCCGGCAGAGAGAAATCCGCCCGTGCCCGCCGTCGGATCGTAAAGGGTTCGAATGACGCCCTCTTTGGTGAGAGCCTCGTCGTCTTCCATAAACACCAGCGAGGTAGTGAGACGCACGATATCGCGCGGCGTGAAGTGTTCACCGGCGGTTTCATTCGAGCTTTCGGCAAAACGACGGATCAGCTCCTCGAAGACCAGACCCATATCGTGGTTGGAGATGGCCTGCGGGCTGAGATCGGTGGTGGCAAATTTCTGCACCACTTTGTAGAGGAGATTAGCCTCATCCAGCAACCCAATGAATTCGCTGAATTTAAAGTGCTCGAAAATCTCGCGCGCGTCTCTGGAAAAATATTGAATGTAGTTTTCCAGGTTGGCCCTGATGTCGTTTTGCCCCATTTTGCTCAGGTCCAGGGGCGAGGCGTTAAAGAACGTCAGTCCGCTGGTGGCGCGCAGGATTAACTTTTCTTTCGCTTCTTCAGGTAGGGGGGAAGAGCGGACTTTTTGAGCCTCAATAACGACGGCCTCTTTCGTCTCTTCAAGCACGCATTCCAGGCGGCGCAACAGGGTAAACGGGAGAATAATACGGCCATATTGAGACTGCTTAAAATCACCGCGCAGGAGATTGGCGACAGACCAGATAAAGGCTGCTGTTTGGGAGAAATTCAGGGTACTCATAAAAGCGTCCTTGCCCCTATTTCAGGCATTTTTAATGATTTTCTAAAACCCTCTTTTTATCATGGTTAATGGTATTGATCGACTAAAAAATCGATCTAAATCAATATGTTATTGTTATTGCTTGCAATGACTGATGGGTGTCATGAATGTTTATTTCAGTACAAATGATGGGGCGGGTTCATAAAGCATTAACGCATAATCGCCACAGCACCCACCCGCCAAACCCCATCAGCACTGCCCCCGCCGTGCGCTCAATCCACCACAGCGAACGTCTAAGCTTCTGCTGAATCGCCGATAGCCCCATCAGCGACACCAGCGCCAGATCCCACGCCAGTACCACCATCACCATCCAGACGCCGCACGTCGCCTGCTGAAGCAGCGTCACGTCCGGCCCCAGTAGCGCCGTCATCAGCGCCAGATAGAACAGCGCGTTCTTCGGATTTAACAGCGCCGAACCGAGCCCCAGCAGGATCTGCTTGCGCAGCGAGGGGCAGCGCTGATGGGTTTCATTCAGCGCCAGCGCCTGCGGTCGGCTGCGCACCAGATGCGAGCCGATCCACAGCAGGTACAGCGCCCCGCAAAGCTCGATAAGCGTAAACAGCCAGGCAAACTGGCGCAGCGCGCTCCAGCCGATAATCACCAGCAGGATGTAAAGCCCGTTACCCGCGGCGATGCCGAGGCACAGTCCGGCGCTACCCCGCAGCCGATAGCGCGCGGCGTAGCCCACCAGCAGGAAGAAATCAGGGCCCGGGCTTAGCAGGGCGACAAAATGCGCCAGCGCCAGGGCGAGAAAAGCGGAAGGGAAGAACAGTTCCATAGCGACCTCAGTAAATAATCTGCGGTCAGACTACGGCGCTGCAGAACCTATTTATTGTCTGATATTGATCGGCCCGTCGCGTACTGGCGCGGCGTGGCGGCGGTATAGCTGACGAAGGTCTTATGAAAATGGCTCTGGTCGGCAAAGCCGCTCTGATAGCCGACGTCGGCAATATCATCCCCGGCGCGCAGCCGCGCTTTAGCGTATTCCACGCGGGAGATGTTGAGAAAGCTGCCCGGCGTCAGGCCGGTGTCCTGCCTGAAGGTGCGGATCAGCGTCTCCTTGCGCAGCGAGAAGCGTTGGGCAAGCTCGTCGAGGGAAGGCGGGCAGGTGAGATCGGAAAGAAACGCCTGCTGAATCTGCTGGCTGGTTGCGCGAAGCGCGTCAGCGTTATCCACGGCGCGGGGAAGGGCAGAAAGCAGCGTTTCCAGTGATGCCGGAGACAGGGTCTCGACAACGTCCAGGTAATGGGCAAACAGGGTTGGGCTACGAATCACCTGTAGCGCCAGCGGAAGCCCGGTGTCGATGTAGAGCATATGGTAGCTGCGCGGTTGCCCGGCGACGGGGTTACAGCTGTGCGGCGCACAGGCCGGGATCACGATGAGGTCCCCGGGGTTAAGGATGTAATCTCTGTCGTGACACACGCAGCAGGTCTGGCCCTCCACAATCGCGCCGATGGAGAGCTGAGAGTGACTGTGGCGTTTGTACGCTTGCGTACTCTGCCAGGTGCTGCGCAGCTCAAGGCCTGAGGTGCGGTGAAAAGTCTGGCGGATATGTCGGGTATCGGTCATGGGCGCTCCTTCTGAAGATTTTTTATACCATGTCAGCGACCCCTCTGGCAGCGCTTCATTAAGAACCTTCCGGATATACCCAACTTTACGTCCATAGCCAGTCATGTTGACTACCCTTAATACCCTAAGCGGTAAAACAAGGAGATTCGACATGGCTTATCAGACAGTAAATCCTGCCACTAACCAGCTCATCAAAGAATACCCCTCACATACCGACGCGGATATCGAAGCGGCGCTGAAGGCGGCCGATGCGCTTTATCATTCGGACTGGGCGAAAGGCGACATCAGCCAGCGCCTGCCGGTGCTGCATAAGCTTGCCGATCTGATCGACGAGCGCGTGGAGGATCTGGCTAAAATCGCCAGCCAGGAGATGGGTAAGCTCATCGAACAGAGCCGCGGCGAGGTGAAGCTGTGCGCGCAGATCGCGCGCTACTACGCCGACAACGCGAAGCAGTTCCTGGCCCCGGTGAAGTACGACTCTGAGCTCGGTGAAGCCTGGGTGGAGCATCACCCGATTGGCGTGCTGATGGCCGTTGAGCCGTGGAACTTCCCGTACTACCAGCTGATGCGCGTGCTGGCGCCAAACCTGGCGGCGGGGAACCCCGTCATCGCCAAGCATGCCAGCATCGTACCGCACTGCGCCGAGACCTTTGCCCATCTGGTGCGCGAGGCGGGCGCACCGGAAGGGGCGTGGACCAACCTGTTTATTTCGTCCGAGCAGGTGGCGAATATCATTGCTGACGATCGCGTGCAGGGCGCCGCATTAACCGGCTCCGAAAAGGCCGGCAGCGTGGTGGCCGCGCAGGCGGCGAAGCATATCAAGAAATCCACGCTGGAGCTGGGCGGTAACGACGTGCTCGTGGTGCTGGATGACGCAGACCTTGAGAAGGCCGTGAAAATTGGCGTTAACGCGCGGCTCAACAACGCCGGGCAGGTCTGCACCGCGGCGAAGCGCTTTATCCTGCATGAAAAGATCGCCGACGCCTTCCTGAGCAAATTCACCGAGGCGTTTAAGCAGGTGAAGATTGGCGATCCGCTGGACGAAAGCACCACGCTGGGGCCGCTGTCGTCGAAAGATGCGCTAGAAACGTTGACCAAACAGGTTAACGAGGCGGTGAAAAACGGCGCGACGCTGCACTATGGCGGCAAACCGGTACAGCGCGACGGGAGTTTCTTCGAACCGACGATCCTGACGAATATCTCCCGCGATAACCCGGCGTATTTCGAAGAGTTCTTCGGCCCGGTAGCGCAGATTTACGTCGTGAAAAGCGACGACGAGGCGGTCGCGCTGGCTAACGACTCCCACTACGGCCTGGGCGGGGCGGTATTTAGTCAGAATATCGAGCGCGCGAAGAAAATGGCGTCACGGATTGAGACCGGGATGGTGTACATCAACTGGCTCACCGATACCGCACCGGAGCTGCCGTTCGGCGGGGTGAAGCGCTCCGGCTACGGGCGCGAGCTGTCGGATCTGGGGATCAAAGAGTTTGTTAACCAGAAGCTGGTGGTGGTGCGTAAGTAAGAGGTAATAAAAAACCTGCCAGCCGGCAGGTTTTTTTAAAAGGGGGATTATTTGACTTCGATCTTGTCCCAGCCGCTTTTGAACATGCAGCTGTCGACTAGCGTATCCCGGCGATATTCATTCGCGTCTTCAACCGTGTAGCTCGTGGAAATATCCTTTTTCTTGTTCTTTTTGTCCGTTTTTTCCGAACTCGAACCGGTCACGACGTTATCCGGGGGCAGATCGATCAGCGCCTGCGCTTCGCATTCCGTGAGCTTTTTATTCATCTCAGCATCGCTGACGCCCGGTTTCACCCATTTGTACTGGACGCAGCCGGTGAGCATCAGCGTGAGGCTCAGAACGCAAAGCGCGGTCATGCGGTGTTTCATCAGAAGGTGACTCCACCGCCTACGTATGCGCCGTCAATCAGCGTGTGGCCAGGACGACCGTCTTTACCGTCCACGCTCACGTGGCGGTAGCCCACTTTCAGGGTCACTGGCGTAATTGGCGTCCAGCTTACGCCGCCGTTGGCTTCGACGTAGTTTTTCACGCTGTTGTTCAGGCCTTCTGGTGCGACATAGCCTTCACCGTACACGTGGATGCTGTCGGTCAGGGCAACGTTTACGCCGCCGCCAATCGGGAACGCCACGCCGTTATCGCCTTTTTTCGGGCCGAGGTAGATGGCTTTTGCACCCGCATTCAGCATCACCGGGCCAAGACCCAGGTTGTAGCCTGCGCCCACGCCCCCGGTCTGGGTACCGTCATCGGTGTTTTTGAGCCAGTTGCTTTCGAGATAAACACCGGATGAGGATTTCCCCATTTCCAGATTGAGGTTGGTAAAGTTTTTACCCTGCTCAACGGTGCCGCCCATCGCCAGTGCGGAACCCGATACGGCAGCCAGAGCAGAAAGAAGAAGGATATTCAGTTTTTTCATGTTTTATGCCTCGTCATTAAATTCATCTGGGCGCACCTTAACAAGCGATGTTAATGACTGCAAATGTGACATAAATCGCGGTTTTATACTGATATTGTTAACTATTTTATTGAAGTTGTTGCAATGATGTTTGATTGTCGGGGTGTCAACAGGGGATGTTTTTAGCGTTTAGGAACCGTTTAGTTTTTTGACTAAACATAAACTGAACGAGGTGGGGATAGTGATTTGAGATGAATTAATTGGGTTTCTAATAATTTCCAAAAATGTTTCACCTGTCACACAAAACAACAAAGCCTTACATTTCGAGCGATGAATATACGTTCAAGCGCGCAGGCCGGTTTCCCTTCCATGTCATTTTTCTGACACGTTTATTCTTTACGTTGTTGGCTTCACTAACTGGATGCTAACAATATGAAAAGAAAAATTATTCCTGTACTTATCGGTTGTGCGCTCTCTTTCTCTGGCGTGGCGGCGCAGCCCACTGCTGAGCGCTATGTCGTCAGCTTCCCTGAAGGCTCCCACGTGAGCTACAGCGGCGCGTTTGCCAGCTCGTTTCCGGACGGACTGCCCGTGGGCATTGGTTCTGGCCTGCTGTTTACGGGCAAGCAGGGCGACGCCCTGACCTTTGCGACCGTGACCGATCGCGGTCCAAACGCCGATGCGCCAAAAATGGGTAAAAACGAAGCCAAAATATTTGTCACGCCAGATTTCGCGCCGCTGCTGATGACCATCCGCGTTCAGAACGGCAAAGCGGAGGCTGTCGATGCCCGCCCGCTGCATGATGATAAAGGCGAGATCAACGGTCTGCCGCTGCAAAGCGGTGTGATTGGCTCCACTAACGAAGTGGCCTTCAGCGATACCCTCAAGATCCTGAAGGGTGACAACCGCGGGCTGGATACGGAAGGCATCACGCCGGACGGGAAAGGCGGCTACTGGCTGTGCGACGAATATGGCCCTTTCCTGATTAACGTCGACGGCAAAGGGAAGATCCTGGCGATCCACGGGCCGCAGGCGGCGGAAGGGGAGAAATCCATCGCGGGCGGTTTGCCAAACATTATCAAATGGCGCCAGGCGAACCGGGGCTTTGAAGGCCTGACCCGGATGCCGGACGGGCGTATTATCGCCGCCGTGCAAAGCACGCTGGATATCGACGGTAAGAGCAAAAAGCAGGCGCTGTTTACGCGTCTGGTGAGCTTCGACCCGGCAACCGGGAAAACGGCGATGTACGGTTACCCTATCGACAGCGCGGCCTACAGCAAAAACAGCGACGCCAAAATCGGCGACATCGTGGCGCTCGATGACCAGCACATCCTGCTGATTGAGCAGGGAAGCGATAAAAACGACGGCATGCGTAACCTTATCTACAAGGTGGATCTCAGCAAGGCGAGCGACCTGACCGCCTTCGACAAGCCGGGCGAGTACCCGGAGTTTGATGATGAGAAAACCCTGGCGCAGCGCGGCATTACCCTTGCGGCAAAAACGCAGGTGGTCGATCTCCGCGCGCTGGGCTGGCAGCAGGAGAAGGCCGAAGGGCTGGCGCTGATCGACAGCAAAACGCTTGCGGTGGCGAACGATAACGACTTTGGCGTGAAGGTGGCGATGCAAAACCCGGTCGAGGGCAAGAAGCTCAAGGATTATCGGGTGAACGCGGAAGGCAAGCTGACGCTGGATGATAAGCCGGTGGAAACCACGCTCAGCGTAAAGCCGCTGAAAAAGCCGGAGTCGGACAGCGAGCTGTGGATTGTGACGCTGCCGGAAGCGGTGAAATAAGTTTACCCTTCTTGCTAAAGGCTGGGGTATCCCCACAAGATAATGCCTGCACAGACGGCTCCCTCTCCCTTGAGGAAGAGGGCTGGGGTGAGGGGGAACATACGGCTGTGGAGGTTATTCCGTTCACTCTATGTTCCTTGCTCTCTGTAACGGCATGACCTGTGAACGTGCCTGGGTGGCTCAGTCGCCACCACCCTGGCGACCCGGGCTCCCGGCGGTAAATCGCCGCTTCGCGGTACCCTCAGCTTATTCCTTCAGGCTATCGGGTCGGGTATGAGCCTGCATCCCTGCAGGCCACGCCCTCTCGGCGCATCCCTGCGCCTCGCCCCGGCCTTACGGAAACGCCTCGGCGATTTACAGCCGGACCAGGGCATCGCTGTAAGCCATTAATTTTTCTGAAGCAACATTCATCGCTTCAGGTTAAAAAATTACCGGGGATCCCTCAGCCCCACAGGGGAGAGGAGATGCATAGCGGTTATTTCTTCAGCCCCGCAAACGCCGCCCGAATTTCTTCTTCCGGCAGCTGTATGCCTATAAACACCATCACGCTGCGCGGCGCTTCCTCGCCCCAGGGGCGATCCCAGTCGGCGCTGTACAGGCGCTGTACGCCCTGGAACAGCAGGCGGTTCGGCTCGCCGTCAATCCACAGCATCCCTTTGTAGCGCAGCAGCTTGTCGGCAAACGACAGCAGCAGGTTTTCCATCACGCGCGAAACCTCGCCGATGTCCACCGGGTAGTCCAGCTCGACCACAATCGACGCAACGTCGTTTTGCTTATCTCCCATAAAGTGGAAGCGCGGTTTCGCGGTGACGTTCTCTTCCAGCATAAAGCCGTTGGTGTTGAACAGCTGAGACAGATCGATGTCGCCGTGCGTCACCGTGTAAACCGGCGCGCGGGAGTTAATGCGCGTCAGGCGCTCGCGCAGTTTTTCGCTTTCGCCCGCCACGTCGGTTTTGGTCAGCAGGATGCGGTCGGCGTAGCCCACCTGAGACTGGGCGATGGTGAACTGGTTCATCTGCTCGTCGGCGTGAACCGCATCCACCAGGGCAATCACGCCGTCCAGCAGGTAGCGCTGGCAGAGGATCTCGTGAGAGAAAAAGGTCTGAATAATCGGGCCGGGGTCGGCCATGCCGGTGCATTCGATCACCAGGCGGTCAAAGTCGATCTCGCCGCGATCGCGGCTGTCGAGCAGGTCCAGCAGGGCGTCTTCTAATTCGTTAGAGCGGGTGCAGCAGATGCAGCCGTTGGTCAGAGTTTTGATCTGGGTGGCGCGATCGCCGATCAATTGATCGTCAACGGAGACCTCACCGAATTCGTTTTCGATGACGGCGATTTTGAAGCCGTGCTGTTCGTTCAGGATGTGGCGCAGCAGGGTGGTTTTACCGGCGCCGAGAAAACCGGTCAGCAGGGTAACGGCAATCGGGGTCATGGTCTCTCCTTTAGCAGCAGCGGACGCCGCCTTCTCCACTTCCGCCGTAGCGCGCTTCCTGACGCTCGCGGAAGAATTCGGTATAGGTCATGTACGGCTTATCCGGATGGTTGGTCTTCATGTGCTCAACGTAGTTGTCATAGTCCGGAATGCCAATCAGCATTTTCGCCGCCTGACCGAGGTATTTTTTTGCTTCGCCTAAGTTACCAAACATTGTGGGTTCCAGACAGAAAAAGCCCGGCGATGTGAGTCCGCTGGGCTTATGTTTCCCTCATCCCAGCCCTCTCCCAAAGGGAGAGGGCTGGGATTGCGGATTAATGGTGTGAAGAGGTCTTCACGCCGCCTTCCGGCACCGGCACGTACGGGGTTTCTTTATCCGTACGGCCGTCGGCGTTGCGAACGTTCAGCCAGGTTTTGATGCCGTAGAAGATGATGCTGTACACCACCACCAGGAACAGAATGCTCAGACCCGCGTTGGTGTAGTTGTTCACCACGATATGGTTCATGTTGGCAATCTGCTGCGCGGTCAGGTCCGCGCCGCCTGCGGCAATCTTCTCTTTGTACTGGTTAGCCATGAAGAAGAAGCCTTCCAGCTGCGGGTTGGCGCTGAACAGCTTCAGGCCAAGCGCCCAGGTGGTGCAGAGCAGCAGCCACAGCGCAGGAACAACGGTTACCCAGATGTATTTGGTGCGCTTCATCTTCACGAGGACCACGGTACCCAGCACCAGAGCAACGGCTGCGAGCATCTGGTTAGAGATACCGAACAGCGGCCACAGGCTCTTCACGCCGCCGAGCGGGTCGACAACGCCCTGATACAGCAGGTAGCCCCACAGTCCGACGCAGCCCGCAGTACCCAGAATGCCCGCTACCAGAGAGTCGGTTTTCTTCAGGAACGGCACGAAGTTACCGAGCAGGTCCTGCAGCATGAAGCGGCCCGCACGGGTACCGGCGTCCAGCGCGGTCAGGATGAACAGCGCTTCGAACAAAATACCGAAGTGGTACCAGAAGCCCATGTCCGCCCACGGCAGCACCTTGTGGAACACGTGTGCGATACCCACCGCCAGCGTCGGTGCACCACCGGCGCGGTTCAGCACGGACGGTTCGCCGATGTCCTTCGCCGTCTGCATGATTTGCTCTGGCGAAATCACGAAGCCCCAGGAGCTAACGGTCGCCGCCGCGTGTGCGCTCGCGTCCTTCAGCTGCGCCATAATCAGCGCCGCGTTGTCGCCGCCCATTTCGTGCAGGTTTGGCATGTTGATGCCGAGGCCCGCCGGTGGGGTGTTCATCGCGAAGTAGAGACCCGGTTCGATGATAGACGCGGCAACCAGCGCCATGATCGCTACGAAGGACTCCATCAGCATTGCGCCGTAGCCGATCAGACGCGCGTCTTTCTCGTTCGCCAGCAGCTTAGGCGTGGTACCGGAGGCAATCAGGGCGTGGAAGCCGGAGACCGCACCGCAGGCGATGGTGATGAACAGGAACGGGAACAGGGCGCCTTTCCACAGCGGGCCGGTACCGTCGATGTACTGGGTCACTGCCGGCATTTTCAGATCCGGGTTAATCACCAGGATGCCGATCGCCAGACCGACGATAACGCCGATTTTGAGGAAGGTCGCGAGGTAGTCACGCGGGGCCAGAATCAGCCAGACCGGCAGCAGCGCGGAGATAAACGCATAGCCAATCAGCGCGAAGGTAATGGTGGTGTCCTTGAAGGTCAGCGCCGGGCCCCAGTACGGGTCGTGCGCAATCACGCCGCCGAAGTAGATGGAGGCCACCAGCAGCACGATACCAATCACCGACACTTCGCCCACGCGTCCCGGACGCAGGAAGCGCATGTAGATACCCATGAACAGCGCAATCGGCACGGTTGAGCATACGGTGAAGACACCCCACGGGCTTTCGGCCAGCGCTTTCACCACGATCAGGGCCAGCACCGCGAGGATGATGATCATAATCAGGAAGCAGCCGAACAGGGCGATAGTCCCCGGCACGCGGCCCATCTCTTCTTTGACCATCTCACCCAGAGAGGCCCCGTTACGGCGAGAAGAGATAAACAGCACCATAAAGTCCTGCACCGCACCCGCCAGCACCACGCCGGCGAGCAGCCACAGGGTTCCCGGCAGGTAGCCCATCTGCGCGGCCAGCACCGGGCCAACCAGCGGGCCTGCGCCGGCGATAGCGGCAAAGTGGTGACCAAACAGCACGTAGCGGTTGGTTGGCACGTAGTTCAGGCCGTCATTGTTAATGACCGCCGGGGTGGCGCGCGTTGGGTCGAGCTTCATGACCTTCTGCGCGATGTACAAGCTGTAGTAGCGATAAGCAACAAGATAGACGGAAACCGACGCGACCACGATCCACAGGGCGCTTACGTGTTCGCCCCGGCGTAATGCGACAACCGCCAGACAAAAAGCGCCGAGGATCCCGAGTAAGGCCCAGGGCACGTGCTTCAGTAGTTTTTTAGTATCCATAGTAAGACCTGGTTTTTTATGTAAAGAAAAAAGGGTCAGGGTTCGTTGTGAGGAAGTATTGATTAATGCTGGAGCGATCGTGCCAGATCCTCGCGCGTGTAAAGGACGGTAAATGAATGAGTGGTTGAAAGTGCCGGGTGAGCGGTCAAAGGGGGCGACGAGCGGTTCCGGCTCGCCGCCAGGGGGCGAAATTATGTGATTGAGATCACTTGATTATTCGGATTACGCTCCACGGCCAGATAGTTCTCCAGGGTTCTAATCAGTTTTTCCTTCAGCCAGTTCGGTTCCAGAATCTGAATGTGGGGCAGCCAGTAGAACAGCAGCGGCAGGATCTGGTTCTCGTGCGCCGCCTGGCAGCGCAGCGTGACGCCGCCCTGTTGCTCCTCCACCAGCTCCTGTTCCGGCAGAAGATCGCGGCGCAGGAAGTAATGTGAAATATTATCTTTGATAAATATTTTCACTGCGAAAGTATTTTCAGAGACCCAGGGGTCGAGGCTTTTCTCCAGCAGCTCAAGGACATTTTCTTCGGGCGTGAAGGTCGTTTTCTGAATATCAAACCAGCTAATCTGGCTCAATGAGAAGGATTTCAGGCGGCTATTTTCGGTGGCTTGTAAATACCATATATTTTTTTTGTTAATGAGTTTATAGGGATTAATCAGACGGGTTTTCCCCTTATAAACGATCTGACAAACATTATGGTTTTTAATCGATTTCTCGATTTTCGTTAAATGACGGCGAATATCACGTTCTACCGTGTGTTCTGCCTCATTGCCAAGAATAAGAATATGGTTTTCGTCAACGCGCGTTTCGAGCTTCTGCCAGAATTCCGTATTTCTTTCAGGGAAAAAGCTGTCAGCATTCAGGAAGTTAGCAAGGGTGTGATGTAAGCCTTGTCCGCCGGGCGATTGCGCAGAATGGATCAGTCGATATAGCCCGTTACCGGTATGTTCAACAATAGGAGATAGGGCATTTAAATCCCGGTAGACGGTACGCTCGGTAATTTTAAATTTTTCCATTAGCGCACTGCGGTTTACCACACCGTTTAAATGTAGCTCAACCAGAATATCGACCAGACGTTCAGCCGAGCGGCTCCGCGTCGTTTTAGCCATAAGGTCATCCTGTATATTTAGGTATGCGCTGAATGATGCGGATGCGCTGACAAAGGGTGTCAGTATTCAGTCACAGAAAATTTCTCTTATGGTTATATAACGGCGTGATTTAGCGGAAACCTTAGGAGTTTTTGTAGAAAGCGGCGCTGGCCGAAGAAAAAGGCCAGCGCGAGGGGGGATCACACGGCGGCTTCCGCCTCCAGCATGACCGGGTGGAAGCGGCGCTTGAAGTAGATCAGACCGTGTCCCGCGTCACTCAGAATGATGTTCTTAACTTCAACAAGGTAGACAAGATGCGTGCCGATGGTTTGCACCTGGCTAATCTCGCCTTCAAGGCTGGCGAGCGCGCCCTTGAGCACCGGCTGCGCCAGCGGCCCTTTCTGCCAGCAGGAGAGGGCAAAGCGCTCCTCCATCGTCATACCGGTCATCCCGGCGAAATGGCGAGCCATGATCTCCTGCTCGTGGTTCAGTACGTTAACGCACAGCCTGCCGTTGCCCTGAAATACCGGATTCATGGCGCTGTTGGCGTTGATGCACACCATAACCGACGGCGGGGTGTCCGTGACCGAACAGACGGCGGTGGCGGTAATGCCGCAGCGGCCGGCCTCGCCCTCGGTAGTGACCACATTAACCGCAGCCGACAGGCTGCTCATTGCGTCGCGAAAACGCAGGCGTTGTTCATCTGAATGCATTGCAACCTCCCGCTGCGCTATTTCAGCAGCTTGTCGAGCATGTTGATATCGCTGTTGTTGTGCAGGTGCGGCACCGTCCAGCCGTGCTGGTCGTACTCGGACATGCAGCGGTCGACCATCGCCATCATCTTGTCCATGTTGCCGGAGCTCTGCGCCTGGCGCAGACACTGCAGGCGGATCTCATCCTGGCTCCCGGAGTAGTTGATTTCGTACAGCTCGTGACGACCGCCAAACTCGCTGCCGATGGCGTCCCACATCAGCTTCAAAATCTTGATGCGTTCGACGTGATCCATCCCGTTGGAGCCGCGCACGTATTTCGCCAGATACTGGTCGATCTGCGGGTTGTTCAGATCCCGGGCGCTGGACGGCAGGTAGATCAGACCGGACGTCACGTTACGCTCGATGATGTTCTTGATCTTGGCGTAGGCCATCGGCGCCATCACGCGGTAGGTTTGCAGCGCGGCGTGATCCGGCAGATACGCGCCGTTCACCCACGGGGTAGCTTCGGAGCACATCGAGTCGCTCAGCGCCCAGAACATGTTGCGCCAGGCCACCACTTCGCCGAGATCCGCCTGCACGCCGCGGAACTCCAGGGTACCGGTGCACTCCAGGGATTTCTTCAGCAGGGCGGTAATGAAGTCGAGCTTCACCGCCAGACGCACGCAGGCCTGCAGCGGGTACATCCGCGCAAAGCCGCCTTCCATCGTCCAGCGACGGCAGCGGTCGAAATCGCGGTAGATCAGCACGTTTTCCCACGGGATCAGCACGTGATCCATCACCAGGATCGCGTCGTTCTCGTCGAAGCGGCTGGAGAGCGGGTAGTCGTACGGGGATCCTGTTGCGCCTGCCACCATCTCGTAAGAGGCGCGGGAGATCAGCTTCACGCCTTCGGCATCCATCGGCGCGACGAACATCAGCGCGAAGTCCGGGTTTTCGCCCATCACCTGCGCGGAGCCGAAGCCGATCATGTTGTAGTGGGTCAGCGCCGAGTTGGTTGCCACCACCTTCGCACCGCTGACGATGATCCCGGCGTCGGTCTCTTTCTCCAGCTTGATGTAGACGTCTTTCACCTCGTCCGCAGGCTTGTGGCGGTCGATCGGCGGGTTAACGATGGCGTGGTTGAAGTACAGGCCGATTTCCTGAATGCGCGTGTACCAGCTGCGGGCGTTCTGTTCGAACTGGCCGTAGAAGGCCGGGTTGGCGCCGAGCGCGCAGCCGAACGCGGCTTTGTAGTCCGGCGTGCGGCCCATCCAGCCGTAGCTCAGGCGCGACCACTCGGCGATGGCGTCGCGCTGCTGGCGCAGGTCGTCGGCGCTTTTCGCCACGCGGAAGAACTTGTGGGTGTAGCCGCCGCTGCCGGTGTCGGTGCCCCAGCAGAGGGTATCCTGCATGTCCGGCTTATGAAGCGCGTCGTACATCTGCGCGATGGAGGCCGCCGCGTTGCGAAACGCCGGATGGGTGGTGACGTCTTTGACGCGCTCGCCGTAGATGTAAATCTCACGGCCGTCCTGCAGGCTTTTTAAATACTCTTCGCCGGTTAACGGACGTTTGGCATCAGCGCGGAAATCTTCAGGCTTCATAGGGACCTCGTATCGGAATAGGGTTGTTAAATTTATGTTTTGTTTTTGTTGTTTAATTGAAGCCTGAGAGGGGCGGAACGTGAAGGGACGATTGGGACAACGGCGGGTACTTTTCGCGAGAGATCGCAGAGTGTGATTTTCCTCACCCTAACCCTCTCCCAAAGGGAGAGGGGACGGTTACTCCCTCTCCCTTTGGGAGAGGGCCGGGGTGAGGGGAACAGGCGATACCGGTACTTTCTGCGCCCGATACGCGCTCGGCGAGCACCCCACTAAGCGGTTAAAAAACCGGGCAAAATAGGCCGGGTCCTTAAACCCCAGCTGCCAGGCAATGTCGCTGACCGCGCTGTCGGAGAAGAGCAGCAGGCGTCTGGCCTCCCGCAGCTGGCGGTCGAAGATCAGCCGCTTCGGCGGGCGGTTGGCAAAGCGGCGGCAGATATCGGTCAGGCGGGATTCGGTCAGGTGCAGCTCGCTGGCGTATTCCGGCACCGTCCAGTGCTGGTGGTAGTGGGCATCTATTAGCTGGGTAAAGCGCTGGAACAGCTTAAGCTCGCCGCGCATGCCGCCTGAAGCGTGGTCGTCGAGCTTCGCGTTGCGCAGCAGCAGGGTAAACACCGCCTGCGCCAGCAGGACCAGAGTATGTTCGCGCCCCGGCAGCTGCTCCGTGGATTCCCGGGCAATCAGTGGCCAGTAGTGCTTCAGCGCCGCCAGCTCGTCCGGCCTGTCGGCCAGCGAGAGGCAGATCCCCGGCAGGCCAAACGCCTCCCGCGTGCCGGGGTAAAGCACCTCCAGCAGGGGCCAGATCAGATCCTCGCGAACCGTCAGCACGTGCCCGTCGCTGCCGGATTCGGTGATAAACGCGTGCGGCACCGACGGCGGCGTGAGGACGAACAGCGGGGCCTGCACCGAGTAGCGGTGATCGTCGAGCTGGAGTTCAATCTGCCCGGTATCGAGAAAGTGCATCTGAAAATACTGGTCGTGACGATGCGCCTGCATGTCGCGGCCAAAAAAGGCCGCCATGCGCGCGAACGACTGGTAGTGCACGTCGTCGGTGCCCAGACTTTCGTCGTACTCCTTGCTGATGTCGATGTTGGTAATGGGGTTCTGGCACATGGCGGCTCCCTAGTGGATCTTCTGCGCCGCGATGCCCGGCTCGCGCTCAAGGCTTTCGCGCTGCGTCATCGGGATGCGCGTCAACACCAGCGCGCCGACCACCAGCAGCCCGGCCACGAACCACAGCCCGGAGCTGAAGCTGCCGGTTGCATCACGCAGAATGCCGATCAGCAGCGGGCTAACGGCGGATCCGACGTTGCCGATGGCGTTGATCACCGCCAGCGCCACCGCGCGGGACTGCAGGCTAATCACCCGATCCGGCGTGGTCCAGAATATGGCCATGGCGGTAAAGGATCCGGTTGAGGCCATAATGATGCCAAGCAGCTGGATCAGGCTGTGATCGGTGGCCGAGGCCAGCATCCATCCCGCCGCGGCGAACAGGTACGGCAGGATGGTGTGCTTTTTTCGCTCTTTCAGCCTGTCGGAGCGTCGGCTCCACCAGATCATCCCGAGAATGGTGCAAAACTGCGGGATCGCAGCCAGCAGGCCGATGACGATATTGCTGCTCCCCGTGTTGAAGCTTTGCAGGATCTGCGGCGTCCAGATGTTGATGGCGCTGAGCGTGTTGGTCAGGCAGAAGTAGGCCAGCGTGTAGAGCAGCACCGCCGGGGTCAGCACTTCGCGCAGCGTCGAGCGCGGCGTGACGGATTGGGCAACGGCGACCTCCTGCTCGCGGGCGATCATCGTTTTCAGCGCCTGCTTTTCGTCGTCGTCCAGCCAGGTGGCCTGATCAGGCGTGTCGTTGAGGTAAAACCAGGTCACCACGCCGAGCACCACCGACGGCAGCCCCTCGAGCAGGAACAGCCACTGCCAGCCCTTCAGGTTCCACAGCCCGTCCATCGCCAGAATGTAGCCGGAGAGGATCGAGCCGAGCATCATGGTCACCGGCATGGCGATCATAAACAGCGCGTTGGCGCGGGCGCGGTGATAGGCCGGGAACCACCAGGTGAGATAGACCAGGATCCCCGGCAGGAAGCCCGCTTCGGCAATGCCCACCAGCATGCGCAGGACGTAGAGAGTCTCGGGGCTGGTGGCGAACATGGTGCATGTGGAGGCGATGCCCCACACCACCATGATCCCGGCGATCCAGCGCCGCGCGCCGATCTTCGCCAGCATGATGTTGCTCGGGATCCCGCACAGCACGTAGGTGACGTAAAACAGCGTCGCGGCCAGGCCAAACATGGTCGACGTAAGGCCCAGATCTTTGCCCATCGTCAGCCCGGCAAAGCCGATGTTGATGCGATCGAGAAACGAAAAGACAAACAGGATAAAGAGAAAGACGATCAGGCGTCGGAACAGCTTGTTAATGGCGCGATGTTCAACAGCTTTATTATCATGAGTTTGCAGGGTAGAGGTCGTCATGGTGCGCTCCAGATCTTACGTTTAGTAGACGGATTTATTGTTATTAACTGACGTAACCGGTTGTTCGATAAAACGTGCCGCCAGCGCTTCGGCGCTGCGGGCGAGCAGGGTGGTGTCGACGCCGACGGCGACAAACAGCGCGCCAAGCTCGAGGTAGCGTTTCGCCAGCGGCTCGTTCGCCATCAGGATGCCGGGCGCTTTGCCCGCGCTGAGGATCTGCGCGATAGCCTGCTCGATGGCGGCCTGCACCTCCGGGTGCTGCGGATTGCCGGCAAAGCCCATGTCGGCGCTCAGATCCGCCGGGCCGATAAACACGCCGTCGACGCCTTCCACGTCCAGGATCTGCGGCAGGTTTTTCAGCGCCTCGCGGGTTTCAATCTGCACCAGCACGCACATGGCGTCGTTGGCCTGCTGCAGGTAATCCGGGATGCGGTTCCAGCGCGAGGCGCGCGCCAGGGCGCTGCCGACGCCGCGAATGCCCGCGGGCGGGTAGCGGGTGGCACGCACTGCCTGCCGCGCTTCGTCGGCGTTTTGCACCATCGGCACCAGCAGGGTTTGCGCCCCCACGTCCAGCAGCTGTTTGATCTGCACCGGGTCGTTCCACGACGGGCGCACCACCGGCTGGCTGGGATAGGGCGCGATGGCCTGTAACTGGGCTAAGACGGTTTGCACATTATTCGGCGCGTGCTCGCCGTCGATCAGCAGCCAGTCGAAGCCTGCCCCGGCCAGCAGCTCAGCGCTGTAGCTGCTGGTGAGCCCCAGCCATAAACCGATTTGCGGGCGGCCAGCCTGCAGCGCCGCTTTGAATGCGTTTTGCATGGTCCTCTCCTAAACAAAGCGGCAGCTGATGGAGCCCATGTTGCCGTAGTCGACGTGGAAGGTGTCGCCTCTGCTGGCGGACACCGGGCGGGTAAACGAGCCGCCGAGGATGATTTGCCCCGGTTCAAGCTGCACGTCGTACGGTGCCAGCTTGTTCGCCAGCCACGCCACGCCGTTCGCCGGGTGGTTAAGCACGCCTGCGGCGACGCCTGTCTCTTCGATCACGCCGTTGCGGTAGAGCAGGGCGGAGATCCAGCGCAGATCCAGTTCGTCGGGCTTAATCGGGCGGCCGCCGAGGATCACCCCCGCGTTGGCGGCGTTATCGGAGATGGTGTCGAACACCTTGCGCGGGCGCTGGGTTTCCGGATCAACGTTGTGACAGCGGGCGTCGATCAGCTCCAGCGCGGGGATGACGTAGTCCGTAGCGTTGTAGACGTCGAAGATCGTGCAGTTCGGGCCGCGCAGCGGTTTCGCCAGCACGAAGGCCAGCTCCACTTCGATGCGCGGAACGATAAAGCGATCGACCGGGATGTCGCTGCCGTCGTGGAAAAACATGTCGTCCAGCAGCGCGCCATAGTCCGGCTCGCTAATCTGCGAGCTGGCCTGCATCGCTTTGGAGGTCAGGCCGATCTTATGGCCCTTCAGCACGCGGCCTTCGGCGATTTTCAGGCTGACCCATTCGCGCTGAACGGCGTAGGCGTCTTCAATGGTGATCTCCGGGTAGTCCAGCGAGATCGCGCGGATCTGCTCCCGGGTTTGTTCCGCCTGATGCAGGCGGTGGGCGATCAGGGTATGGGTGTGTTTGTCGAGCATGGCGATATCCTGTTTTACGTTTGTTTTCTCCCTCTCCCCGTGGGAGAGGGCCGGGGTGAGGGCATCAGGCCGCAGAGATTTCCCCTCACCCTAACCCTTTCCCAAAGGGACAGGGGGCTGGCCGTGCCGGTATTACTTAAACAACGCGTGCACGTTGTTTTGTTTGTAATTGAGCGTCGGGTGCAGCTCGTCGAGCTCGAACGACAGCGCCAGATAGCGGTCGGCCATCAGCTCCGCGAAATGTTCCTTGATCAGCGCAAAAAGCATCTCCCCCACGGCTTCCCGGCTCTCCAGGCTGCGCCCGGCGCCAATCTTCAGCGTCATATGCACAAAGGCGTAGTCGTGCCTGCCGTCGGCCATCTGCCAGGTGTCCAGCCAGTGGGCGCGGCTGCGGATGCCGCCGATGGGGAAGATGCCCGTGGCGGCCAGCGCCTCGTTGACTTTGGCGAACAGCCCCGGCAGGTCCGCCTGCTCGCGGATGTTGTCGGTACATTCAGCAATAAAGTGCGGCATGGTGACTCCTTACGCGGGCAGCGGGAAAACGGCGTTAACCTGGCCGGTGCCGGAGCTGGCGAACAGCTCGGTGAGGAACTCCACCTTACCGTCGTACTGGTCCCAGCCGAGCATCCCCAGCAGCATCACCGTGTCGTGCATGTTGCCCTCGCCGTAGCAGTAGTCGGCGTACTCCGGCAGCATGCTGCAGAATTCTTTGAACTGCCCCTCGCGCCACAGCTTCACCACGCGCTCGTCCATCTGACGGTCGAACTCGCGGGTGTAGCTATTCATCCCTTCTTCCGCGCGCTGGTCGTCGATAAAGCGGTGCGATAGCGAGCCGCTGGCGAGCACCGCCACGGTGCCGTCGTATTTCTCAATGGCGCTGACGATGGCCTCGCCCAGCCTGCGGCTGTCGGCGAAGTCGTGAACCGTGCAGAACGCCGAGATGGAGACTACTTTGAAGTGTTTATCCGCGTTCATGTAGCGCATCGGCACCAGCGTGCCGTACTCCAGCTTGAGGCTCGGGATGTTGTGCGCTTTGGCGCGCACGCCGAGCTTCACCGCCTCGTCGGCGATCAGCTGGCCGAGTTTCGGGTTGCCGTCGTAGTCGTAGGTCATGTCGCGGATAAAGTGCGGCAGCTCGTTGCTGGTGTAGACGCCCGCAAAATGGTCCGCACAGTTGATGTGGTACGCGCTGTTCACCAGCCAGTGGGTGTCGAACACGATGATGGTGTCCACGCCCAGCTCGCGGCAGCGCTTGCTGATTTCTTTATGCCCGTCGATGGCCGACTGGCGGCAGCCGTGGTTTTTCCCCGGCAGCTCGGAGAGGTACATCGACGGCACGTGGGTGATTTTTGCCGCTAGCGCTAATTTACCCATGGTCAGATCCCCCACTTTGGAATCGGATGGTCGCCCATGGAGATGCAGACGTTCTTCATCTCCGCGAACACTTCAAAGCTGTACTCCCCGCCCTCGCGGCCGGTGCCGGAGGCCTTCACGCCGCCAAACGGCTGGCGCAGGTCGCGCACGTTCTGGGTGTTGACGAACACCATCCCCGCTTCGATATTCCGTGCCAGGCGCAGTACCTTGCTGACGTCCTGGGTCCAGATGTATGACGCCAGGCCGTACTCCACGTCGTTGGCCAGGCGCAGCCCTTCCGCTTCGTCCTTAAACGGCAGCAGGCAGGCCACCGGCCCGAAGATTTCTTCCTGCGCCACGCGCATGCGGTTGTCGACGTCCGCCAGCACGGTTGGTCGCAGGAAGTTGCCGCCCTTCAGGTGCGCAGGCAGGTCGGTCGGTTTGTCCGGGCCGCCTGCCAGCAGGGTTGCCCCTTCTTCAATGCCGAGGCGGATGTAGCCGGAAACCTTCTCCCAGTGCTGCTGGCTGATGAGCGCGCCGATCTGGGTGTTCGGATCGTTTGGATCCCCAACGCGCAGGCGGTTGGCGCGTTCGGCAAAGCGCTTCACGAATTCCGGATAGATACTCTGCTGAATGAAGATGCGCGAGCCCGCGGTGCAGCGCTCACCGTTGATCGAGAAGATAGTGAACAGGGCGGCGTCCAGCGCGCGCTCGATGTCAGCGTCTTCAAAAATTAGCACCGGGGATTTGCCGCCCAGCTCCATGGAGTACTTCTTCAGCCCGGCGTTTTTCATGATGTTGCGCCCGGTGGCGGTGCCGCCGGTGAAGGAGACGGCGCGCACGTCGTGATGGCGCACCAGCGCGTCGCCCGCCGTCGCGCCGTAGCCCTGCACCACGTTGAGCACGCCCGCCGGAATGCCCGCCTCCAGCGCCAGCTCGCCCAGACGGTCGGCGGTCAGCGGGGAGAGTTCAGACATCTTCAGCACCGCGGTGTTTCCGAGTGCCAGGCACGGCGCAACCTTCCAGGTGGCGGTCATAAAAGGCACGTTCCACGGCGACACCAGCGCGCAGACGCCCACCGGCTGCACCAGGGTGTAGTTGAGCATCTTGTCGTCGACCGGGTAGGTTTTGCCGTTCATCTGCTGGCACACCTCGGCGAAGAACTCGAAGTTGTGCGAGGCGCGCGGAATCAGCACGTTTTTGGTCTGGTGGATCGGCAGGCCGGTATCGGCGGTTTCCATGGCGGCGATCTCGGGCACGTTCTGGTCGATCAGGTCGCCCAGACGACGCATCAGGCGCGCGCGTTCCTTCATCGGCAGGTTGGCCCATTTCGGGAACGCCTCTTTGGCGGCGGCGACGGCCTGGTGAATTTCAGCTTCACCGCCGGAGGCGACTTCTGCCAGCACCTCGCCGGAAGCCGGGTTGGTGGTGTGGAAGTACTCGCTTCCGGTAACGTTTTTACCGTTGATCCAGTGGTTAATCTTTTTCATTTTGCAGTCTCCTCGCTGACAATTCGGTTCACCAGGCGTCCCACGCCCTCCACTTCCACCACCACCTCATCGCCCGGCACCACGTCGGACAACCCCTTCGGCGTGCCGGTGGCGATCATGTCGCCAGGCTGCAGGGTCATAAAATCGCTCAGGTACGCGATCAGGTACGGGATGCTGAAAATGAGATCGGCGGTGGTGCCTTCCTGGCGCAGCTCGCCGTTAACGAAGGTGCGCAGGGCGAGGTTGTGCGGATCGGGAATTGCCGCTTTCGGCACGATGTGGGGGGAAATGGGCGTCAGCCCGTCGCGGCTTTTTACCCGCAGGTTCGGGCGGTAGTAGTTTTCCAGGTAGTCGCGGATGGCGTAGTCGTTGCAGACCGTATAGCCCGCAACATGGTCCATCGCCTCGGCTTCGCTGACCTTACGCGCGGTTTTACCGATGACCACCACCAGCTCCGCTTCGTAATGCATGTATTCGATATTGTTCGGGCGCACCGACGTCTGGCCGTCGCCGTTGAAGGTGTTTGGCGCTTTGATAAATACCAGCGGCTCGGTTGGCGGCTTGAAGTCCAGCTCGCTGGCGTGATCGGCATAGTTCAGACCGAGGGCAAACAGCGTGGCTTGCGGCGGCGTGCTGTGCGCAATAGTGACGCTACGCTCATCCACCACCGGATTTTCCAGCGGCGGAAAGCCTTCTGCCAGAACACGCACGCGATCGCCCGGGCGGATCTCCACGCGGCTTTGCGGGGTGCCGAGCAGGATCGCATCGCCGGGATTGAGGGTGGCGAACTCGCTCAGGGCGCTCAGCAGTTCGGCGGCGTTACGCTGAAGATCGGCCGTGCTCCAGTGATCCGCTTCGCGGCCGTTGATCTCGGTGATGATGGTCAGGTTATCCACGTTACCAACGGCGACAAGTTCGCCGAGCGGGCAAAATCCGTCCCGGCATTTGGCCTTGATGGCCGGGCGGTAGAAGCTCTCTTCCGGCAGGCTCACCTCGTTGGCGAGCGCATATCCCGCGATGTACTCCGCGGCGTCCTCCGGGCGCACCTTGCTGGCGGTTTTGCCCACGACCAGCGCCACCGTCGCACCGCTCAGCACCGTTTCCCCGTGAGGGAAGGGGATCGGCTCGCCCGCACGAATCACCGTGTTATGCGGCTTGATAAACCACACCGCCGTTTTCGGCGGCGTGTTGTAGGGCGCTTTTTCAAAGGCCTCACGCCAGGCTTCATGCTGGCTTTGATGGTTGAGGGCGACGGCAAAAACGGTACCTTTCATTCATATACTCCTCACCCCGGCGGTCCGGGTTGTGATTTCATTAATATGTTAATGATCTGGTTTTATGCTTTTGCTGTTTATTTCGCAATCAGAAGTGAAAGATTTGTGATGGGAATAACAATAAATTTACATTATGTGATTTGTTTATAGTTAAATCATAGAGTTAATAAAATTATTGGGTTTCTGTTAGACTTTTTGACGGAAAACGTGTTGTTTATAAAAACATCTTTTAGTGATTGTTTACTTGTTAATGATGTTAAGGGGAAAGGCTATGCATGATTCATTAACCATCGCGCTGCTGCAGGCGCGGGAAGCGGCGATGTCGTACTTCCGCCCGATCGTGAAGCGCCATAACCTGACCGAGCAGCAGTGGCGCATCGTGCGCGTGCTGGCTGAACATCCGTCGATGGATTTTCACGATCTGGCGTTTCGCACCTGCATCCTGCGCCCGAGCCTGACCGGCATTCTGACGCGGATGGAGCGCGACGGCCTGGTGCTGCGCTTAAAGCCGGTGAACGACCAGCGCAAGCTGTACGTGTCGCTAACCAAAGAGGGGAATGCGCTGTATGAACACGCCCAGGCGCAGGTCGAAGAGGCGTATCAGCAGATCGAGGCGGAATACACGCCGGAGAAGATGAAACAGCTGACGGCGCTGCTGGAAGAGTTTATTGAACTCGGAAACCAGCATAACGCAGCGCGGGAAGAAGAGTAAAAACCACAAATTCCAGGATGATTTTCGTAAAGTTTTCCCTTTCCAGGCCGAAAATTCTGTATCTGTCTGAGGAAAGAGAAAACATGTTAAACCGTATCAAGATTGTCACCAGCTTAATGCTGGTTTTAGCGATATTTGGCCTTTTACAACTCACGTCCGGTGGTCTTTTCTTTAATGCCCTTAAGAATGACAAAGAGAATTTCACCGTCCTGCAAACCATTCGCCAGCAACAATCCACGCTGAACGCCAGCTGGGTAGCGTTGCTGCAAACCCGTAATACCCTGAACCGTGCGGGTATCCGCTACATGATGGATCAGAGCAATATCGGCAGCGGCGCGACCGTTAACGATTTGATGCAAATTGCGTCAACGTCTCTGAAACAGGCGGAAAAAAACTGGGCTGCCTACGAAGCCCTGCCGCGCGATCCGCGTCAAAGCGATGCGGATGCCATGGAGATCAAGCGCAACTATGATATTTACCACGGCGCGCTGGCGGAGCTGATTCAGCTGCTGGGTGCCGGCAAAATCAACGCCTTCTTCGACCAGCCGACCCAGAGTTATCAGGACGGTTTTGAGAAGCAGTACGTGAGCTACCTGCAGCAGAACGACAAGCTGTACCAGATGGCGGTCGAAGACAGCAACAGCTCCTTCAGCCAGGCTATCTGGGTGCTGATCGGCGTCCTGATTGCCGTGCTGGTGGTGATCGTGGCCGTCTGGCTCAACATCAAGCAGACGCTGATCTCTCCGCTGAATCGTCTGATCGACAACATTCGCCATATCGCCAGCGGCGACCTGGTGAAGCGCATTGAGGTTCAGGGCACCAACGAGATGGGTGAACTGGCCGACTCGCTGCGCCATATGCAGGGTGAGCTGGTGCGTACCGTCGGCGACGTGCGTAACGGCGCGAACGCGATCTACAGCGGCGCGAGCGAAATTGCGATGGGCAATAACGACCTCTCTTCCCGTACCGAACAGCAGGCCGCTTCCCTGGAAGAGACCGCTGCCAGCATGGAGCAGCTGACGGCGACCGTTAAGCAGAACGCCGAAAACGCCCGTCAGGCGAGCCATCTTGCGCTGAGCGCCTCTGAAACCGCGCAGAAAGGCGGCAAAGTGGTGGATAACGTGGTGCAGACCATGCGTGATATCGCGGGCAGTTCGCAGAAAATTGCCGACATTATCAGCGTGATCGACGGCATCGCCTTCCAGACCAACATTCTGGCACTGAACGCGGCGGTAGAAGCGGCGCGTGCGGGCGAGCAGGGTCGTGGTTTTGCGGTGGTGGCAGGTGAAGTACGTAACCTGGCCCAGCGCAGCGCCCAGGCGGCTCGCGAGATCAAGAGCCTGATTGAAGACTCCGTGGGCCGCGTGGAAGTGGGCTCAACGCTGGTAGAAAGCGCCGGTGAAACCATGGGTGAGATCGTGAACGCGGTGACCCGCGTAACGGACATCATGGGTGAAATCGCCTCTGCGTCTGACGAGCAGAGCCGCGGTATCGACCAGGTGGGTCTGGCGGTAGCTGAGATGGATCGCGTGACCCAGCAGAACGCCTCGCTGGTTGAGGAATCTGCCGCAGCGGCAGCCGCACTGGAAGAGCAGGCAAGCCGTCTGACGCAGGCCGTGGCGGTGTTCCGCATTCAGCAGGAGCAGATGAAAGCGCGCGAGTTCGCTGCGGCTAAAGCGGTTTCCACGCCGGTGATGGCGCGTAAAACCGCGACGGCCGATTCAGGCGATAACTGGGAAACGTTCTAACTCGGTGCGTTGTGCCGGGTGGCGGCTGCGCCTTACCCGGCCTACGGTTCAGGGTTTTGTAGGCCCGGTAAGCGAAGCGCCACCGGGCGATATTACAGAGGCAGGCGCATGGCGCAGCGCGTTTCAAAGGCGAAACCGTGCGCTGCCTCTTCTTCCCTTTTCTGACGCAGTTCAGGCGTCAGCGTCGTCATTTTTTCAAACCCCAGCCGCGCATAGAACGGCGCATTCCACGGTACGTCCCTGAACGTCGTCAACGTCAGCGCTGTCAGCCCTCTTTTACGGGCATGGTCTGCCACGCAGGCGATGAGCTGCCTGCCGATCCCTTTTCCCTGCCAGTCCAGATCAACCGAGAGTTCGACAATAAACAGTGATGAAGGATGGGCCTCGGCAAGGATAAACCCGACGGGCTGGTCGTTCGCCAGCGCCAGCCAGCTTAGCCCACGTTCGACATACTCAAGGTGCTGCTCAGTGGAAATGACCTCGCCGTTGGCAAGCCAGGCGAGATCCGGGCTTTCACGAAAGCGCTCGCCCGCCGCGCGTTCAATGGCGGGCAGGGCGATAATGTCGTGAGGGGTAGTGGGGCGAATGCGAATATTCATGGCGGGAAGTATAGCCTGACCCGTCGACATTATTCCGAGCAGATCAGCACCGGCGAGTAAAAATTGCTGATCACCAGCGCGTCTTCCGGCGTGCGCTCTATCGTCAGGAGCCTTTTATTGCCCAGCGTCAGGCCCGCGACGTACTTTTCAAAGACTCCTGGCGGCATGGCATCGTGGCTAAAACGCTCCACTTTTTGAATAGCGATCTCATATAGTTCGCCCTCCACGTGACGCCATTTAAACATCTCCTGGCGGGAAACCTCCCAGCTGCGCGGGGCATTAACCACGCTGCCGTTTAGCGTGATGTACCCCGTTTTGTCGGGATGAAAACGCATAATGATCTCACCGTCAAAGGTGAAATCGTGGCTGTCGCGCCTGTCGGAGAAGGTCAGGTTTCCATCGCAGGCTACCGAGAGCGGGGGCGTGTGGAAGTACCAGGCCAGCGCGGAGCCCAGCAGCAGCAGGTTCAGGATCAGGATAAGCCAAACTTTTTTGTGTCTCATATCACCACTCGTAATAGTAAAGCGTACGACAGGCGCTGGCTTTACCCCGCGTGAGGGAACACTGGGAGAGCACCAGCCGCCCTTCGTGGCCGTAGAAAAGCGTTCTCTGAATGTGCATGTAGAAAATCGAATTTTTCAGGCACGGAAGATGGCCGTCCTTTTGAAGCGTTTGCGCGAGCGTAATCGCCTTCCCGTGAAAAACGTCCGCCAGCGGCGTAAAGGTGTAGACCGGACAGGTGCCGATATGCGTCAGCAGATGGATCTCCCGCTGCGAGTTTTCTGGCTTGATGAGCGCGATCCAGAGGCATAGCGCAACGACGACCAGCGTGAGCGCGCCGCAGAACAGCCATTCCGGGCGAACGCGCCTTGCCGGTTTCGCCGTTTCCGCGGTCGGCGGGGCCTCCTCAAGCGGGGTGACCGTGACGTCTGCGCTGAGCATAAAGCCTGTTTTCGGTACGGTAACGATAAAGAGCTCGTCGGGAAGCAGAGTCGCCAGCATTTTGCGCAGAATGCTGATGTACTGGTTTAAGGAGTTGTTAGACCCCTGGAGCCCTCGCCGATCCCAGACTTCCTGAAGAAAGGTTTCCCGTTCGACCACGTTCCCATGATGCTGAACCAGCAGCCTCAGGATGGTATTCGCCGTACAGGTGAGGAGCTGCGCATCTTCATCCGGCGCATTGATAAGAGAAACAGAACCGTCCTCGTCGTTATAGACGATGGCGTCAGCAAGCAGGTATTTCATAAGTTCTTGTAATAAAAACAGAGATAACGAATAAAAAGAGAAGGCTTACGCCTTCCGGGCAGCACTGCTGGCTATTTTAACGCCACTGTTACCGATAACATTGATCCAGACAGGATTTTGGGTGGTTTAATAAGTCAGCGTGATAATCACGTCATCAATAAATTCCCCGGTACCGGTTAGCTGCTGTGCCGGGACTTCGCCGTAAACGGTGTAGTTCTGGGTGCCGCCTGCAGGGTTGGTGACCTGCAGCGCATCACCGCTGCTTTGATCCCCCCAGCGTTGCGTGGCCGCCTCATCCTGCCAGAGCCCGTAGCGCAGGCACTGGCCCTCGCTGTTACAGAGCTGCCGCTGACTACCGCTGGCATGGTTGCCATTGCCCATGGCAAGGGTGAACACGATTCCGGCCGGACAGCGCGTGGTGACGGTGGCGGTGGATCGCGTCGGGCGCAGGGTAGCGGTGCTGGTCAGGGTGCCGAAGTTAAGCGGCGTCACGCGCTCGATGTAGCATCCCTGGCTGATTTCGGCCTGCGCGCTGGTGCCGCCCTGCACCTGCTCTCCCTCAGCAGAACCGTCCGAGCAGTTTTGCAGCGCATCCTGACGCACCGCGCTGTGCCAGGCGATGCGCAGATTCATGTTGTAGTTGTAATAGTGGTATGCCGGGAGCTGGCTTTGCCCTGCCGGAATGGTAGCGATAAGCGGAAAGATACCGCTGACGTTGGCATTGCTTTTCGCGGCAAGGGTCTGCTGGATCAGGTTCCCGTTGCTGGCAGGCCCCAGCTCCTGAGAGCGCGCTGCGCCGTTAAGCAGGCGAAAGAGGAGGGTGTACTGTTTCCCCTCCTGATCCCCCTGCGAGATCATCTCAAAGGGCGGTGCATCAACGCTGCTCAGGCAGACGTTGATATATTCCATCCTGCCCTCGTTGTCGACCTGGTCGGCCTGGCAGCTAAATTTGACCTCGGTGTTGACGGAGGTTGTGTTGCCCGCCACGACGTTGCCAAAGTTAATGGCGGGCGTGGAGGTTATCCAGCAGGCTGCCGCCATCGCCTTCACGGACAGGACGAGCAGCAATAATAATGGCGCTCTTAATGACACAGTTGTTCTCCGATATTCTGTATTGATGACGCGGTACGCGGCGCCGGAAGCGTGACCCGGCACTCTCCCTCACCGGTCTTCACCACCAGTTCACCCGGCAGGGGCGGATCTTCAAGCCAGATAAAGCCGTCGCGTCCCACGATCGTGGCGCCCTGCGGCGTAGAAACTACGCTGCCCAGCGGGAGCGGACTGCGGCGGCTGTCGACCAGTCGGGCCTGAACCGTGACGGCGTGATGGACGTTAAAATCGACTTTTACCGCGCTGCTGTTGCCCGGTCTGGCGTGCATGTCGGTGACGGGTGCGATCACGTCGGCAGGCAAATCGAGTGGGTTAATGCTGATTTTGCTGTTGTGGTAACGCGGCAGGTCGGTCAGCAGGAGATAACCGTTCTTATCCGTTTCAACGGCCGGGCGGTTTTCCAGCATCACCGGTACGTGCCCAATGCCGTGCGTGGACACCAGCGCCATGCCCTGCTGGATATAGCGCAGCGCGTGCAGGCTGCCGTCCAGCAGCGTCAGGCTACCTTCGGCTGAGGCGTACTGGTTGCCCTGGTGAGCACTTTGCTGCAGCCCAACGTGCCATTCACCCGCTCGGCCCAGATAGCCTACGTCCGCATATCTTTCACGTCGTTCGCCAAAGCCCTGGCCCAGCTCCCATGACCAGCCGCCGGCCTCATCGTCCGGCTGGTGGCGGTAATCCATGCGCGGTTTATCCCGGCTGGCCTGGACGGAGAGCGTGTCCTCGCGACCCAATGGGACGGAAAACAGCAGCTGAACGTGACTCGATGAATCCGTAAACGAGCGGGTATAGCTCAGCGTGGTGGAGATGTGTGCCGGCAGCGACAGCGACCAGGAGGCGTTGAGGTAGCGCTGTGTGCTGCCCTGAATGTTTTGCTGTACCCAGCCCGCGCCCACGGTGCCGAAGTGGGGGACGGAGTGGCTTACCCAAACGCTGTCGCTGCGTCTGACGGGCGCAGCACCGCTCATGCGGGCGTTGTCGGCGAAATCCGCCCCGGTACGGACGGTGCTGGCTGAAATGCCCGTTCCTCTGCCGTTCCACTGCCAGCCGAGGCCCCACTGAATGCCCTGGCCGTAAGGGCTGTCGCTCACGGCAATGTGCTGGCTGACCACCCCTACGGCGGGAGAGACCAGCCAGTCAGTGCCCATACCTACGTTGCGCAGCCTGCGCTGCTGCTCCGTATGCAGCGCCAGCGTCAGGTGATTATTAACCCCATAGCGCCAGCCCGCGTCCAGCAGCGGCGAGGCGGCATAGTCGTCGGAATGCAGGGCGTAGTTTTCCCGCATCCAGCCGATGTCCAGCGAGCCGCTGCTGAGCCCTTCCGCCAGCATGCCCGGCGCGCCGTAGAGATCGAGCTGTACGGCGCGACGCTGGCCGTTGATATCGGTAATGACCACCTCCGCCTGCCCGCTTCCGGTGAAGGAGGGCAGGGTATCCAGCAGAAAGTCTCCCGGCGTGACGCGCTGGCTGCTCTGCTTAAGACCGTCGATATACAAATCGACCGTGGAAGGCAGTACGGCGGTGTCGCTGTAGCGGCTGCGCGGTTCGGTATTGAGCTGGGGATTGAGTTCAAAATTACGCGCCCAGTGTAGCCCGCCAAAGCGCACCTGCCGGCTCCAGCGGGTGCCGGTGGTGATGCTATCGCCCAGCGCCAGAGTGGTCAGCGAGTCGGTGTTATCCCACTGCCAGCGGGTTTCGAGACGCGTATGGGTCGGTCGACCGGCGCTGTTTTCCTCCCCGGCATGGCTTGAAAAACTGCTGCTGAACGTTCCGGGTAGCCCTCCGGACGCGGTCAGTATGGTCTGGGCATTAAGCTGGCGTTTCCCCTGCGCGTCGCTGGCGTAGAGCGCGTATCCGAGCGTGTAAGCGTTGACGGGCTGCGCATCAGGATAGCGAAACAGCGGCGTGGGCTTTGTGACGGTCAGATGCTGCTGGCCCTCGAACGCCTCTGCCTCTGCGGTAATCGACACCTGCTGGGACAGCACGTCGACATTGACCTTCAGGCCCGGCAGGGACGTCAGTTCAACCCACCCGGCGCCATCGTCCGGGGCGTGAAGCCCCAGCTTTTTCATGTCGCTGCGGCTTATCCATAGCGCATTATCCACCACCCGGCAGGCCCAAAGCTCTCCTCGCGGAGCGTGGTTCACGGTAATCGCCAGCCATTGCACGGTGTCGGCGGGTTCAGTCCGGGCTGACAGCATGAGCGGTACCCAAAACAGGAGCGCGAGAAGCGAGCGGGCGCAGGGGTATCTGGCTGGCATGGTGGTCATCATTGAGGTAGACGCGCAGCGTGCTGAGCGCGTGTCGTGAAGCCTGCTTAAGCGGTAAAAGGGTGGTTTGTCCCGGGAGCACATAGCCCGCCAGGCCTTTAATCGACCCTACAACCTGCCCATCGGCCGTCAGGGCCTCAAGGTGGCTCAGACGGATGTGGCGGTTTCCGGCGTTAAAACAGCGGAGGGTGGCCGGCATTTCTGCCTGCTCACAGCTCAGTGCATCGTGGCTGGCTGGCGCGTCCTGGTTCCCGGCAATAAACACCGGAATCGAGTAGCGCAGCAGGAAGTGCACCGCGTTGGGATTGGCGGCACGGGACGTGGCGTCCGGCAGCTCGTCAATGACCAGCCGGTAACTTTGCTCCTGTGCACGGACGCCAGGCTGCATGACGATAATGCGCACCAGCTGCTGCTGGCCCGGCGCCAATGATGTCATCGCCGGGCTGCTGACCACCTCCCCGGTGGCCACCAGAACATCTTTACCGTTTTTTTGCGTCCATTCGTACACCCGAATCTGCGCATGGATGGCCGCTTTCCCAGTGTTAGTGAGATAGACCGCCGCTGCCCGCTGATTGCTCTGCAGGTCGAGCGTTACCGGGGCCACCTGAAGCGTGGCGGCCAGCGCGTAGCGCGACAGCAGCGCCAGCATCATGAGCCACAGAATGAAGCAGGGAAGGTAGCGACGCACGATCAGTACTCCAGTTTTAACGTGATATCGTCGCTGTAGGTACCTGCCTGGGCGGTTGTCAGCGCCCCGGCGTCAATGACGCCATACAGCGTTTCCTCCTGTTCCGCACCGTTGCCGGTATCGTCCAGGCCATTCGTGTCGGTGATTTGCGTCTGTTTGCCTTCGTCGGCAAAGAGTTTCCACGCAATCTTCTGCGCGCCCGTTTCGCCGTTTTCCGGCTTCAGCCAGAAGGTACCGTTTTCGCCGTCGTTGCTGGTGGCTGTGAGGGTGAAAGGCGTGCCGTTGGTACAGACGATATCGACCTGCGTTTTGGCCTGGATTTCGCTCGACTCATCGGAGCCGTGACGCGAGAAGTTGAGGTCGTTGGCTTTAAGGGTGCACGATTTCACGACCTCAAGTGATACGTGCATCGTCGCGCTTGCGGTACTGTCTGCGGCGATCGCAGCAGCAGGAAGCAGGAGAACGGAACAACTTACAAGGGTGGGAATAATTTTCATGATCTTATTTCCTGACGTGAGTAACAGTGCAATTACAAAGCGAATGACTGAGCGTCCAGCAGGCAGAGTTTTCGATGGAATTCCGCCAGGCTGTGACAACAAAATTTGTTCATCGCGTTACGCTTGTGGGTGTAGATCGTTTTAGGGGACTTATTCATGATTTTTGCGATGCGAACCGGACTAAATCCTTTATGGAGCAACATGCAAACCCGCCTCTCCTGATGCGAGAGCGTGGCGGCGTTTTTGATGGCGAATGTCGTGTCGCTAAAACAGTGGCTTAGCTGCGCAAACGAGAGGTTGTCCGCGACCACTCGGACCCGCTCGTTGCGCAGGCAGGCGTGAACGTCGCAGACCCGCGCGGCATCCGTAAATACCAGCCAGTTCTCTCCAGTGTGCGTATTGAGCAGTCGTTCCTGCAGGTGCAAAAGCCCTTCAGGATTAACGTCATGGATCCAATACATCTCCGGGCGAGGGGTAACGGCCGTCGAGATCATCGAAGTGAGGCCAAGCCATAAAAACGTATTCCCGCTCAGAACGATAACCTGATAACCAGCATTCGGAATGAAAGGGGTCATTTTCTACCCCACAGATAGCCCTGGCCGTAATCAGCCGCGCTGGCGCGGGCCAGCGCGAAATCACCCGCGGTTTCGATGCCTTCGATCAGCACCTTGCTGGCGACGCGCTTGCACTGGCGGGTGAGATGCAGAAACTTTGCCTGCTCGATCCGCCCGTTCCAGAAGGTATGTTTGTCAATTTTGATGCCGCAGAAGCGGATCTGGCTGGTCAGAAGATCGGGAAGAAGGTCTTCGCAGACATCGTCTGCCCACACTTCTATCCCCCACTGATGGAGCGTCGCGATGCATTTCCGGAGTGCCAGGCTTTGCGTATCCTCGAGCTGGACCATCGTATGGAGATCGGTAACCTCGATAGCAAGTCTCTCCGGGCAGGGTGTCTCTTCTTTTAGCCTGTCGAGGAAGTCCGTTTCCAGCAGTAAATCCGATGTCGCATTGAGATAATACTTGTCGCCATCCTTGCAAAACATGGCATGACGAAGCTGCGCAAAGAAGTGCGCTTTACGCTGCGTCGCGGGCATCGAGCCAAAGTAATCTTCAAGATTGACGTGGGGCTTTGCCGTAGACAATACCTCCCAGGCAATCACATTTTCACTGCGCAGTGCCCGGATGGATTCGAACTTATAGCCGGTTAGCATGATAAAAGTGCGTAACGCTCCGTTGTGATTTCAGGAGCCGCACATTTTATGGATTTGTATTTTGGCGGGATATTTATAAATAAAAATGGCTTGTATAAAGAGTTTTTATCTAATTTATAAGGCTGATATAGGATTATTTATTTTCATAAGCGCCCGGCAGCACGCCGGGCGCGACGCGTGTTAACCCGCTTTGCTGACGATTTTGATTTCAACCATGCCGATCCCGAGCTCGCGCGGTGAGTGCCCAAGGATATTCCCCTCGTTCGTGGACTGCGGGTCCGGCGGCACGATCACCAGGGTATTGCTGCGCGAAGGATTCTCAAAATGCAGCGTGTGCGTGCTCACGTCGTTCCCGAGCGTCAGCGTCTGCTCCCGATCGCCTACGCGCACGGGTACGGGCTTGTTAGCGTTAGGGCCATACGCTCTGGCGGTGATCACCAGGTCGAACTGTTCCGGCAGCGGGTGGGCGTACTCAATTTTCACCTCGTTGCCCAGCTGCGCGTTTGACCAGCGTCCCCAGGACTCAGGACGCGAGATGCCGCTAAACTGCTTCACTTCCTCGGGCGCGCCGGCCACGTTAAAGATAAAGCTGTCCGCTTTGTAGCGAATATCGTTATCGCTGACTTTAAGCATGTCGATGTTGTGCTGATAGCGCGCGGTATCAATCACCGTATCGTTGAACGCGGTTTTGCCTTTCCACTGGGATTTATCCACGTGCTGCACGGTTTGCTCCCCGCCGAGCTGACCCTGAGAGACGCACCAGTCGGTAGAAAGCGCCAGCGGCTGCGACCAGAGCTGGCCCATTTTGTAACACCTGTCGACCCAGACAAAATTATCGCGTGGGGCAAAATCGGCCAGCTGATAGCGCAGCGGCGCGGAATATTCGCTTTCCGGCAGCGGCTCGACGCGCCCCTCCGACACGCGCACCAGCAGCGGCAGACGGAAGCTGCTGCCCGAGAAGGCAATCGTGTTTTTATCCCGATCGACGGTGAAGTCTTTCATCTCTTTCGGGAAGTTCCACAGGCGGATAATGTCTGGCTTCCAGGCGAGGATTTTATCCTTCATGTTGAGGAACACTTCCGACAGGGATTGCCCCGACAGCGTGCTGCGGCCCAGGCCAATAAAGTTGTCGCCGCCCAGAATGTCCAGCACGGTTGCGCCGTTATCCATGGAGTTGCGTTTGGTGGCAATTACCTCCTGCTGCGGCTGGTCGCCGCGCAGGACAAAGAACAGGTTGCTGCGGTCCTGCTTGTTGAGCCGATCCCAGGCGCTGTTTTTCATCGCCAGATGGTCAGACGAAACGACGATGACGGTGTTTTTAAACCAGGGCGAGGCTTTGATTTTCTCGACCAGCGCGGCAATGTGCTCCTGACTGCAGGTGACGGCGCTGAAGGACTTGTTGTTTTTGCCGTCCACGTCGTAGCTTTTGCGTTTGCAGCTGCGCGAGACGAACCCGTCCGGATGGTGGGTATCCACCGTCAGCGCAAAGAGGGAGAAACGCTTGCCCGCGCGGGAAAGCTCCTCGAATTTCTTCCAGGTTTCGTCGAGTACCGTATCGTCATAGAAGCCCCAGTCGTTACGGTAGCTCGGATCGGCAACCGTCGTTTTTAACTCTTCTGAGCCATACAGGTGGTCAAAACCGTGGGATTTCAGGAACACGTCTTTTCCGGCAAAGCGCAGGTTTGCCCCCTGCACAAAATAGTTTTCGTAGCCGGAGTTTTTCAGGATATCGCCGAGGCAAATATTCTGCGGGAAGAACGTCGACATCGAGGCTGAGGCGTTACCTTCAAAAGGCGCGAACAGCGGGATACCGCACTGGGAGGCAACCATCCCGGCAATCGTATAATCCGTACCCGGCAGCTGCATGGTGTGGCTGAAGTCGAGACCTTCGTTTTTCAGCGCGCCCAGGTCCGGCGTCAGATTCGGGAAAGCATCGTTATCAAAGTACGTGCGTTCCAGGCTTTCACCGTAGATGTAGACCAGATTGAGCTTCGGGCTGGCGATCGTTTTCGACGGTTCTTTGTAGTAGGCCGCGAAATCCGGATCGCCGTCGCGAGACTGGGATTTCACCAGCTCGGTGATCTGATGGAACGCCGGGCTGGCGTCGACGGAGGCCAGCGCCAGGAACAACGCCAGCAGGCTATAGCCATGATGGTGCGGGTGATGGCGACGTCGGCGCAGCACCCAGGCCAGCGCGCCAAAAATCGTCACCAGAGCGACGATAAGGCCTAGCCCCGGAAGAATGTATTTGCCCACGCCCGCGCCCGTCAGGCTGTTCGTCAGCGTGTAGAGCACCGCATCGTTAATACCGTCACCGGTAAAATAGTCGCTGGCGTATAAGGTAATGTTTAAAATAATAAAAATGCCGAGTACTACCAGCGTGGCGATAAACCACCAGGTGTGACGGCCGGCTTTCCAGGCGTAAACGCCGACAGAAGCCAGAAAAAGGATAAGAGACATGAATTCTGACAACAGCATATCCTCATGACGCCAGGTGCTTCGCTGGCTAACTGTTTATTTTTTGGGTCATACAATGTAATTGCGATGTCGTTAAGCTGCAATTTTAGTGTCACGAAAGTGTGCTGTTGTTAGGATTTGGTTTAGAAAATCGTTTTTATGAAGAAGGTCGCATCCTGACAAACGGACGCTGAGACGGTGGCAACCAGGAAAAACGCTCGTTTAGCGCCGCGTTGCAAGACTATCGCATTAAACGCGGCGTGTTGTGGCATAAAATGGGGTGGATCAGGAGATGAAATTAACGCCTTGTTTCAGCACCAGATCGCAGGCTTTGGTTTTCACCTGTTTTGCCAGAGAAGAGTTGCCGAGGGTGCTCAGGTTTAGCTGCTGCCCGTTTTGCGCGTTAAGCAGGCCCTGAATGCCGTCCATATAGTTGGTGTCCGCTTTCTGCTCCTGAGTATCCAGACCCAGTTTACCCAGCACCTGGTTTTTCACGTTTTGCGCGTCGGTTACGGAGGCCAGCTTTTGCTTTGCGCAATATTCCAGAATCCCCGCCGCGTTGTTCATCGTGCCCGCGCTGAGGCTCTGAGAGCTGCTGCCCAGCAGGCTGGTGAGGGAAGAGGCGGAGAGTCCACCCTGAGAGCTGCTGCTCTCTTTGGTCAGCTCATTTGCCGCGCTTGACAAGGACTCCTGCCAGGACGCCGCTTGCGCTGCGCCGGTCACCAGCAGCGCGCCTAAAAAAGTGCTGATTAGAATCTGTTTTTTCATCATGGCTCTCTCAAAAAGGTCCGTTTTGGGCCGAAGGGGTTCCAGTATATACCTATGCCCTGGCAGCGATTCCTGGAACTGTCTTAATACTCTTTGCCGGTAACGCGGCTGCGGTAACTTTCCCAGTCGAAGATGACATAAAGACTATTACCCAGCTTCATGCGGTCCATGACGCGTTCACCCAGTAAGCGGGTCATCTCGTCGATATTGTGGTTCGTCAGCATGCCGGTGGGGCGCTTGGACGAGGAGCGGCGGTCGACAATCTGGTTGATGATCACTTTTTCATAGCGGGATTCTGTCTGAACGCCAATCTCGTCGATGACCAGTAAATCGACATTGCTCAGATCGTTGAGCAATTGCTCTTCGCTGGTTTCGCGGTTGCTGAAGGTATCTTTCATCGCGGACATGATATCGGCCACGGTGATGATAAGAACCGATTTACCCCGCAGAAGCAGCTCGTTGCAGATAGCGGCTGCAAGGTGGTTTTTTCCGGTGCCCGGCTTTCCGCTAAAGATGAAGCTGGCGATATTGCCGTCGAATTCATCCACGTACTGACGGGCGGCGGCAAGGGCGTTCATCTGCCCGCTGGTCTCGATTTTATAGTTATCGAACGAGCAGTTCTGGTGCAGGGGACGTATACCGGAGCGGTTAAAGGTGCGCTGCATTTTCATCGCCCGGTTTTCCCGGGCGAGCGCGGCGGCGCGGATCTCACCTTGCTCTTTTTGCCACGCCAGAAGCTCTTCACCCGTGGTAAACGCGGGCTTCACGTTGGCAGGCATCATTTTTTGCAAACGTTTCATCAGGTCGCCGACGTTCTTCATTTCGCACCTCGGAATCCGCTGGGGATCTGTTTATCCGGTTCGGAAAACGCGTTGATATCGCGTTTGGGCTGGCCGTTGTTGCCGGCGCGGGTAATTTGAAGATGACGCGCGAGCTTTTGCTGCCATTGAATATGGGTGAAGACTTTCCCTTCCGCCTGCCACCAGGCGGTAAACGCGGCGAGCTCTTCTGCGGTGGCCGGCTGGGTTAGCGCAATGCCCCACAGCGCGGCCTGCCGCTGAAAATCCGCATCCGGCTGCCAGCCCGCGTACAGGGCAAATTTTCCCATCGGAACGGTCAAGGGGACGTTAACCGGTTCATCAAAGAACTGGTTGTCCAGCGTGATATCGCTCGCCGGGCGTGACAGTTGCGCTTCAATCTCCAGAAGCTGCGCCAGGCGTTCCGGCGTGATTGCGTAGAACGCCGGAGCGTTGTCGGCAAATACCGCAACCGTGCCGCCTTCGGCATGGGTCAACACACCGCGTGGGTCGCGCATAAAGGCATCAATGCCAGCAATGCTGGTGGTCAGAATTCTGGAGGACATAACGCTTACTCTACTGATTACTACGGGCGTGATATGGGCTTATGGTAGCACAGAGAGAGGAAAGGGAAGGAGGGGATTTCCCCGGTGGCGCTGCGCTTACCGGGGCTACAGTCATAGACCTGATAAGCGCAGCACCATCAGGCATTTATCACGCGATGATATTCAGGGTCACGTCGATGTTGCCGCGGGTCGCGTTAGAGTACGGGCAAACAATGTGCGCCGCATCGACCAGCTTTTTAGCTTCCGCGGGATCCATACCCTCAACGTGGATGTTCAGTTTTGCCTCGATACCAAAACCGGTTGGCAGCGGTCCAATACCCACTTCGCCTTCAATAAAGGCATCTTTTGGCAGGGTGAATTTGTCGCGTGCGGCCACGAACTTCATCGCGCCCAGGAAGCAGGCAGAGTAGCCCGCAGCAAACAGCTGCTCAGGGTTAGTTACTTCTCCGCCCATGCCGCCCATCTCTTTTGGCACGCCCAGTTTTACGTCCAGTACGCCATCGGAAGATGTCGCGCGACCGTCACGGCCACCGGTTGCTTTTGCTTTGGCGGTATAAACAACTTTTTCTAAAGACATGGCAGGTTCCTCATCTTGTTTTAATGTGTGCTATTAAATAGCGTGCGATATATATGGGTGATAATCACGCATAAAGTATAGCTTTACGCGCGGTGTAGCTGTTGTCGCAAAAGTTCGAGCTGCTGTTTGAGCGCCAGCAAAGTGTCGGTATCACACTGCGCCGCGCAACCCACCGCATGGGGAATACCCAATGCCTGCTGCTGCAGTTCACGTCCCGCTTCACTTAGGGTGACGGCGACCTGACGTTCGTCTTTGCGTGAACGATGACGGTTGATTAACCCGGCACTTTCCAGCCGCTTCAAAAGCGGCGTTAGGGTCGCAGAGTCCAGAAACAGGCGTTCGCCGATGTCCGACACCGTGACGTCATCCTGCTCCCACAGCACCAGCATTACCAGATATTGCGGGTAAGTCAGGTTCAGCGGTGCCAGCAGTTGCCGGTACAGCTTGTTAAGCGCCAGATTTGCCGAATAGAGGGCAAAGCAGAGCTGGTTATCCAGCTTGAGCGCAGCGGTTGCGTCGTTCGTTTTCGCGTTCATGAAATGAATATAGGTAGTGTGCGATTTAATTGCAAGCAATTTTATGGGCAGGTGTAGCGGAGCGCCACCTGAACGGCCATTTTGCGGTAGTGCTGGCGCTGAGCCTGTTCATCCGCTCCGTCTTCAAACAGCAGCGTAAAGGTGTAACTGTTGGCTACGTAGTGAAAGCTGAAGCTGCTTATCAGGCGGTGAAGATCGCGGGCGTCAACCGTCTGGCTGAAGAGCTGCTTTTCTTTGCCCCGGTGCAGGATGCCCTCCAGCAGGTCGAGCGCGCTACGGTTGACCTGGCGAAGATAGCTCGACTGCTGCATAAAGCGGCCCCGCTGCATGTTTTCCATGCAGATAATCCGGATGTAGTCCGGGTGGTCGGCATGATAGTCAAAGGTGGCTTCAACCAGATTGACCAGCGCTTCGACGGGGGGCATTCCCGCCAGGCTTAGCGCTTTTTCACTGGCGCGAATCTGGGTGTAAACATGTTCCAGAACCAGGAGATAGAGATTCTCTTTATTCTTAAAATGGTAAACCACCATGCGTTTGGTGGTACCCGCTTTCTCCGCGATCTGCTCCATGCGGGCACCGTTCAATCCATACTCGGCAAAAAGCGCGATGGCGCTCTGAAAAATTTTCTCTTTCAGGCTGGATTCTTCGCTGTGCTCGGGGTGTTCGCTGCCAGGGTTAGCCACATCCTTTCCTTATTTTCACCAAACGGACCAGAAGGATTATCTCCATGGCAGCGAAATAACACAAATATCAAACGCGTGGGCGTTTGCGGTACAGCCACAGCCCGGGGATCGACAGCCCTATGGAGAGCGCGCCGACGATGGACGAGGCCTTAAGAAAATTGCTCAGGAGGAGGATCATCTGCGGCTCAGTGTAGCCAAAATGGCTGATTTTCACCGCGGAAATCATCGCCGTATACGCAGATATGCCCGGGAACATCGGGATCACGGCGGCGACGGTGAACACCTTGGGATGCGCCAGATACCAGCGCGACCACTGGATGCCGATACTGCCAACCAGCATGGAGGCCATAAATGTCGACCATTCGATGTTAAATCCTGCGGTCATCATCACCATTCGCGAGCCATGACCAATCGCGCCCAGCAGCGCACACCACCGCAGAGCGCGTTGCGGAACGTTAAACACCATCGCAAAGCCGACGGCAGGAATGGCGGCCAGAAGCATGTCCTGTGCCAGCGCCAGCAGAAAATCTATCACGCCCATCCGCGTAACCCCCAGAGTGTCATGGCCATTACTACGCCGATGCAGGTCGCCAACGTCAGCAGGCTGGCAATAGCCCAGCGTGCCAGACCGGTATTGATGTGTCCTTTAAACATGTCGGCAACGGCGTTGATCAACGGAAAGCCCGGAACAAGCAGAAGCACGCTGGCGGCCATGGCAATCGTCGGGGTAGTGGCAAACTGCGGCAGGCGCAGCAGCAGGCCGGAAACCGTGGTGGCGACAAACGCGGTAATGCAGAAGTTAATTTGCGGATGCAGCTGCCGGTGCGTCAGCAGCTGGCGAACATACATGGCGATACTGCTGGCAAAAAAGGTGACGATCGCGCCGTCCCAGCCACCTTTATTGAGCTTACAAAAGCAGGCGCAAGACAGCCCTACCATCACCACGACAAGCCAGCGCGGATAACGTAATGGCTTAATTTGGCTGAACCGTTTTTCAATCTCACGAAGATCGAGAAGCTTATGTTCAGCAAGGATGACGATGTGCTGCACTTCGGTTACGACGTGCATGTTAATGCCGCGGTCATGGTTTTTGCGGGTGGAGGTCAGGCACTGTCCGTCTTTGATCGTGGTCAGCACGATGGCGTTGGATGAAATAGCGCTTTCAACGCTATCCATACCCAGCGCCAGTCCCAGCCGGGTGGAAAGCTCCTCAACCAGCGCGCTTTCCGCGCCGTGCTGGAGCAGAAAAAGACCGCACTGAATACATAGCCGCGTGATAGCACGCTGCGTTGACCGATCTGCCTGCATGTATTGTCCTGAAGAAGGTGGAAAGTTGCCGGTTGGCCCATAGCGATTATTTTTAGCACAAAGTGCAGTGCCTCTTGCTGTGGGTCAGATCAAGGTTTATGCAAACAGTTGCTGCCCTTAAGTGCGGAAGGGGTTGGGATTAATTCATCATTTTGGTGAATTATTAATATTAAAATATAAGTTATTTATATTTAGTTATTCTAATTTTATATTGTAGTTATTTTAATGACACTGCAATTAAAATTAATTTCGCTTTGTGAGATATTACTGCTGTTTAGGCATTTCTTAAACTAAGAATACATCTCATCTTCTGCTTGTATTAACCTGCTTTACACTCAGGGACGAAAAATACTCATACGTTGATGCATTTTAACGTTACTCATCACATGAAGAATGGACACGGAGGGTCTATGTTGTCTTTGCACGGTAAGCATTGCGTTATCATTAGCCGGATACCGGTCATGCAAAACGGGTTAGGGGGCGTGATGACTCGCCATTTCCCCGATTTTGAATTGACCTATTGCAGCTCATTGCAGGAGTTAACGCTGCTCCAGCTACGCCGCGCTGACGTCATCATTGCCGATATTTCAGGCGAATACTGGAATCCTCGGGGCGCGCTCGAAGAGTATTTCAGTTTATTGAATCAATACCGGAACATTCACTGGATCTTTTTAGTTTCGCGTCCGCTTAACCCTATTGCCGTTGAGTTACTTGTGCGCCCGGAAAGTACGTTGCTTTCTGATATTGAACCCATTGAAGGGCTGGTTAACGCTATTCGGGCAGGTAGCGAACGCGCAGAGCGGGTAAGCCAGGCGTTGCTAACCCCGGAACCTCAAAGTCCGGGGGAAGAAGACGAACAGGTTATCGCGCTCACGTACTCCGAACGCAAAGTATTGCGACTGTTAGGTAAAGGATGGGGGATTAACCAAATCGCCACATTGCTTAAGAAGAGCAATAAAACTATCAGTGCGCAGAAAAACAGTGCGATGCGACGGCTGTCATTACGCAGTAATGCCGATATGTACGCCTGGATAAACAGTACACAGGGAATGCGAGAGCTGAGTTTGATGTCAGCCTATGGAGAGTTCGAGGAATGGAAAAAACCGATTCAACAAGACATATCGCCATCGTCGAAAATTGCACGATGAGTGCTGTTGGGCTAAAGCATCTTTTTGCGATGCCCGGCCTGAATCATTATCAGCTGCATCTGTTTAGTGAGTTTGACAGCTTTAAGAAAGCACTTCAGCACATCAATTTTTTCTCGCTGATCTATTCATATTCCGATGCGCGAGAAGAGCGTCGTAGCTGCCTGGCGCACCTGCGGGATTTTGCGTTTACGCATGGCCATATCCAGCGCATTATCCTGGTCGCTGATGAGATGGAAGCAAGATTAATTAGTCATCTTTCCCCGTCACGCCTTCACGGTGTGGTCAGCAAATCGCTGACGCTTGAGTGCCTGCAGAATGAACTCATGGTATTGCTGAGTGAAACCCTGCGCATCAATGACAATATGATGAATCACTGGTACCGGAGTCAAAGCAGAATGTTAAGCCCAACGGAACGGGCAATATTGCGTTATATGTCTTGCGGCTATTCCATTCCTCAAATCGCGGCACAGCTTGAACGCAATATTAAGACCATCCGGGCGCATAAGTTTAATGCGATGGTGAAGCTGGGGGTAAACTCTGACGTAGGGCTACTCGATGCGGCGGATATTATTACCCACCTTTCTGCAAGAGAACCGCGAAGTTCGGCACTCAGCAAGCCGACCTTTTTATAACCTGCCTGTTGCGCGCCAGAAAGGATCTGGCGCATCAATCAGATGCAAACATCAACCCATTTTGCGGACGTCAGCTCTGCCATTCTGTCAGGTGAAATACGCACGGCACTATGAATTGCGCCTGCGGCGGGCAGGACTTCGGCGTACTGCTTTAACGAGATGTCGCAGTAAACCGCGAGCGGGTTTTCCAGGCCGAACGGGCATACGCCGCCAACGGGATGACCGGTGATGGTCACCACTTCATCACTGCTGAGCATGCGCGCTTTTGCACCAAACGTGTCTTTCAGCTTTTTGTTATCCAGGCGCGCATCGCCTTTCGCTACCACCAGAATCACCTCATTTTTCACCTTTAATGACAAGGTTTTGGCGATTTGTCCCGGTTCAACACGATGGGCGGCAGCAGCCAACGCAACGGTAGCGGTACTCTGGCTAAGTTCAATGACGTCTATATCCGGCGCGTTGTCGGCAAAAAACTGCTGTACAGACTGCAAACTCATTGTTTCCTCCTGACAAATATCCTGCGTAATCTGTCATAAGAATTTATGCTCTGTAAATATCTCTTCAGTAACAAATATCCCGAACGGCTGATTTCTGGATCCTCTTCACAATCACGGAAACCGGTTACAGTAACCGGTTGCAGAGCGTGATGCGTCGATTAATACTGAGTACGTAACGTCCCCTGTACCCAATAATAAGAGCAAATTATGAAACCATTCCGTCTGAGCAGTACCCCTGGTCCACAAGCCAGCAAGGTTGTGAAGGTGATTTATGGAACAACGTGCGGCGCAAATGTGCCCGTAACAAACGTCTGACAGGAGATCTGCCATGTCTGCCAACCATGCTGCGTTTAACCTGATATTCCGTTTTGTTGAAAATTACGTGAGCCCGATTGCCGGGCGGATCTCTTCCCAGCGTCATGTCATGGCTATCCGTGATGGGTTTATCTCCGCGATGCCATTTATGATTGTGGGTTCATTTTTGTTAGTGTTCGCATACCCGCCGTTTTCGCCGGATACCACCTGGGGTTTCGCCCGAGCCTGGCTGGATATGGCGAAGCAGTTTGAAGGTCAGATTCTGACGCCGTTTGATATGACGATGGGCATTATGTCCATTTATATTTGTGCGGCCATTGCCTACAACCTTGGCAAACACTATGTCAAATCGCACCAGTTAGACCCGTTTATGTGTGCCATGCTGTCGCTGATGGCGTTTCTGCTGGTCGCGGCACCGAAAACCAAAGGCACGCTGCCAGTCGACAGCCTGGGTGGGACGGGCATTTTTACCGCGATTCTGGTGGCGATCTACTGCGTTGAGATGATGCGTTTCCTCAAGGCGCATAACATCGGTATTCGCCTGCCAGACCAGGTACCTCCGATGATCAAAAACTCTTTTGATCTGCTCATCCCGGTGCTGGTAGTGGTGTTGACGCTTTATCCTCTGAGCCTGCTCATTCAGTCTCAGTTCGGCATGCTGATTCCGCAGGCCATTATGTCGGTCTTTAAACCTCTGGTTTCCGCAGCGGATTCCCTGCCTGCGATCCTGCTGGCCGTGTTGATTGGCCATCTGTTGTGGTTCGCCGGGATACACGGAGCCGCCATCGTCTCCGGGATGCTGCAGATGTTCTGGCTGACTAACCTGGGCGCTAACCAGACCGCGCTGGCCGCCAGCCAGCCTCTGCCGCATATTTTTATGGAGGCCTTCTGGACGTTCTTTATCGTGATTGGCGGGTCGGGCGCCACGATGGGGCTGGTGATTTGCTATCTGCGTAGCCGTTCAGCGCATTTACGCTCTATCGGGCGTTTGAGCGTGGTACCCAGCTTCTTTAACATCAACGAACCCGTCATTTTTGGTACGCCAATTGTGATGAACCCGGTGTTCTTTATTCCGTTCCTGCTGGCACCGATGGTAAATGCAGTGCTGGCCTGGGCGGCGATGACGTTTGACCTGATTGGCCGCGTCATCTCAGTGGTCCCCTGGACGGCACCGGCGCCAATAGGCGCAGCGTGGGCTCTGGGCTGGGATTTCCGCGCGGCTATTCTGGTTGTGGTTCTGGCCTGCGTATCGGCAATCATCTACTTCCCGTTCTTCAAAGTGTACGAGAAACAGCTGCTGGAGCAGGAAGCGGAAGAGGCACAGCGTAACGCGGAAGAGGACAATCAGCAGGTGGCTTAGCTAAAAGCAAAACGGCAACTCAGGTTGCCGTTTTTAGTGTTTGTTCCCTGTCCCTGTGGGTGAGGGCATCAGGCCGGGGCCGACTACTTCAGCGTGCAATCCCCGCACTGCTTAACATCCGGCAGGCGGTAGCGCTGGCAGCAGGTGCGGCGAACCAGAAGCCCATCACGGAGCACGACGGTACGGAATAACGGGTTGTCGCGGCCATCGGAAAGCTGTTTTGCAAAGAAACAGGACTGACGCAGGGCATCAACGTTCTCATCACCAAGCAGAGGCTTCATTTCCGTTAAATACCAGTGGATTAAATAGCCCGTATTGCTCCAGATAAGCTTCGCGTTAATCTCTCCCGTCGCTTCAAGCGCTTCCACCACCGGGATCAGGGCCTGAGTGATAAGCCGCTCCATACGTTCCTGAGCCGTCAGGCGTTCCGCGTTCTGGTCTTCGTGCAGATCAATCCAGAAACAGGCTGCGCGCCCGGTTTCGTGAAACTCGACGTGGAAATTATCCGGCGAGAGTTCCAGCATGCTCTTCTGGGTTAACAGCGCCAGCATGAGGGGAGGCACCATCAGCCCGATATACCATTGCGCCCAGAGAGAGAGCAGTGGTTTATTTTCCCGCGTAAGAGTGGGCTGATTGCGATAGATATGGTCGGAATAGGTGGCCAGCAGCGACTGCAGTTTTGTCGGTTGACGCCACTCTGAGAGCGTCATGGCGTGGTTCGGGTGCGCTTCATCAAGCCGGATAAAGTCCAGCAGGTGGGCGCGCGTTTCTGCAATCTTATCCCGTATGGCATCCGCAAGCGAAGCATTCCCGCTGGTGAAAGGCGCTCGCCAGAGGAGGGGTTCGACGATTTGTGCGGTATGCGTAGCCATATTATAGATAGAAATCTAAATGATAATGATTGCCAATCCTAACTATTGCTCATACCAATGGCAAGACTTTTGTCCGGGTGACACCGCCGTGATGTTTACGCCGTCTGCAGCTCTTCACTCAACAGAATGTTATTGCGCCCCATATGCTTTGCTTCGTAGAGGGCTTTGTCCGCTTTTTCCAGCGCGCCTTCCACGTCTTCATCCTCGAAAATGGCAATACCAATGCTGATGGTGACGTTTGTCGCGACACTCTCGTTAAATAGATGCGGGATTTTCAAATCGTAGACTTTCTGACGGATCCGCTCGGCCGTCTGGCGGGCATGTTCGAGAGAAATATTGGTCAGCAGCACCATAAACTCTTCTCCGCCAAAACGCGCCACAATATCGCGAGAACGCACGGCGTCGCGGATTGCCGCAGAGACGCGCTTAAGCGCCTGGTCGCCCATCATATGGCCATAATGATCGTTATAGGCTTTAAAGTGGTCGATATCCATCAGCAGAACAAAGTGCTCGCCATTTTCTACCGTCGGCAGGTTCTCCAGACGGCTTTGCAGACCGCGACGATTATAGAGGCCGGTAAGCGGGTCCATCATGCTGAGATCGGTAAGGGTTTCTCGCTCTTCCAACAGGCGTGAGAGCAATTCCTGAGCAAAACGATCGTTACGCGTTTGCAAAATGTTATGAATAGCAATTGCCACCACAGGAAGTGCGAAAGAATAGGTCATTCTCAGCCATATATCGTGATCGCTTAACCACAGGCAGGCAATAAAGGTGGGCAATGAGTGCAGCGTAAATGCTTTGATATTACTGGCGAATGCCAGCGTTCCGATAAAAAGTACCGTTAATAGGGCGATTAACAAATATGTCGCGTGGTCGTGGGTAATTAAGGCGAATTTAGACACAATTTGCCAGGCCCACAAAATACCGAAGATCCCTGAAACAACGGGAATATTTATCTTCCGCGCGCGCTTTCTCCAGTGCCAGACGAACAGGCCGGTGCTGATGGAGAAAATAGCAATAAGTGGGGCAGATAACAGGCGTACAGAATTGAGCGGATTTGTTACCGAGAACACTGCCGAGGTTGCGTTCAGAAATAAAAATAAACGTAACGACAATTGATATTTTCTGTGAACCAAAGACCGCCAGGATTGTGATGTCATAGTCGTGCGTTTTTATTAAAATTTAATTAAAACAAATAAGTAGGTGCCGTTTCGCAATAAAACATGCAAAAAACTCAAAGAGTAATTATCAGAAAATCTTTAGATGTTGTTAACAGGTGTGCAATTTATCACCTTAGGCAATTCCTGTCATTACGGGAAAGGTAAAGGTCGATGGATTTTGATTCATTCAGCTGACAAATGATAATGCGTGTCATATGATATTGGTTATCATTATCGTTATGAGAGGGCAGATCATGTTGAACAGGGCGCTTGGCAGTGGTTGGGGGGTATTGCTACCGGGAGCCATTCTCGGCGGGTTGATGTTTGCCGATCTCTCCCTTGATACCTGGAAAGCGATCATTGTGTCAGGACTGTTAGTCACGTCAGGCATGATCTGGCATAAGCAGCTGCGCCACTTTGTTTTACTGCCATCATGCGTAGCACTGGTCAGTGGAATTCTGGTGATACTGATGAGTTTGAAATAACAGGGAAAACAAGAGGAACTTCAGAAGGGATGTAAGATAATTGGTGCGAGGGGGGGGACTCGAACCCCCACATCCTAAGGACACTAACACCTGAAGCTAGCGCGTCTACCAATTCCGCCACCTTCGCACA